>Ga0209172_10000086_pt1 | contig 273360 bp, 258 predicted proteins | sample LarsenN4metaG_FD_184113 | JGI IMG/M metagenome (GOLD analysis project Ga0209172, IMG submission 184113) | Hot spring sediment bacterial and archeal communities from British Columbia, Canada, to study Microbial Dark Matter (Phase II) - Larsen... ... | reverse complement strand
CGGGTGACAACGTGAACCTGACGGTGGAGTTGATCGTGCCGGTGGCGTTGGAGCAGGGTTCGAAGTTCGCCATCCGTGAAGGCGGTCTCACCGTCGGCGCCGGCGTCGTCACTAAAATCATTGAATAAGATAGAAAGTTGGTAAGTTAGCATGGCATCAAAGAAGAAAGATATTCGCCCAGTCATTACACTCCAATGTAATGACTGCAAGGAGCGAAATTACACGACCGAGAAGAACCGCCGTAACGATCCCAATCGTATGGAGTTCAGCAAGTTTTGCCCGCGATGCAGAAAACATACCATGCATCGCGAAACGAAGTAGATCATAGGGGCAGGCTTGCCTCGCCCCATAAAGGCCAGTAGCTCAATTGGTAGAGCACTCGTCTCCAAAACGAGCGGTTGTGGGTTCAAGTCCTGCCTGGCCTGTACGTACGAAGCAAAACGCCGCTGTGAGTAGGGCGGCGTTTTAGCCGTAAGAATGAAGGAGTAATAAGCCTTGGCTGAAAAGGATAAGAGCAGGAAGCAGAACCCCATCCAGGTATATTTCCGCGAAACGATTGGCGAACTTCGCAAGGTCTCGTGGCCCACAAGACGGGAAGTCCTCCAATTGACCGGAATTGTCCTGGTTGTAATGATTGTGATGGGTATCATCCTCGGGTTGACCGATGGGGGTGCCCGCTTCCTTTTGGATTTGATCCTTGGTTTGTAGGAATAGTTTTGAGGTCCTAATGTCTTTGCAGGAACCGCAAGAACAGTTTGAACGCGAATCAGAAGATTCGATCGAGGAAATTCAGAACACCTCGGACGAATCCCCCTTATCCGATTCGGATGTGCATGCCTCCTCCGCCGAATCCGGATCTGTAAACGTTCCTGCTACCGAACACCTGCCTCAGTCTTCGGACAATTTGTCCCATCCCGACGCGCCGGAAGGCCCCGCCTGGTATGTAATCCACTGCTATTCGGGCTATGAGAACAAGGTTCGCCACAACCTGGAACAGCGCATCGAGACGATGGGCATGAAGGACAAAATCTTTGACGTGGTCATCCCGACCCAGGAAGAGATCGAAGTCAAGGATGGCAAGCGCCGCACGGTGGAGCGCCATATTTTCCCCGGTTACGTGCTGGTGAATATGCTGCTCTCCGAAGAGTCGTGGTACGTTGTCCGCAACACTCCGGGTGTGACAGGTTTCGTTGGCATGGGCAACAATCCTACGCCATTGCGCCCCGAGGAAGTATCGCAAATCATCAAGCGCATGGAAGCCGAAGCGCCGACCGTCAAGGTCACGTTCAAGGTAGGGGAGCGTGTCCGCATCATCGATGGACCGTTCAACGATTTTCGCGGTGTGGTTTCCGAGATCGATATGGAGCGCACAAAAGTGCGTGTGATGGTGTCGTTCTTTGGGCGTGAGACGCCGGTCGAGTTGGATTTCTTGCAGGTAGAGAAGGCATAATTTAGACGGTAACAAGCTGCGGCTTGAAAAGAAGCGAAAGCGAAGTCCGGCAGCTTGATACGGTGGGAGGGCGTCCCCTCGCCAGAAAAGCACTGGCATAAGAAAAGCGCCCGCCAAAACCACTAAGGAGTAAAAATGGCAAAGAAGTTTAAAGCAATTGTCCGCCTCCAGCTCGAAGCTGGAAAAGCCAATCCGGCGCCCCCGGTGGGGCCGGCATTGGCTGGTCATGGTATCAACATCATGGCTTTTTGTAAGGAGTATAACGCTCGCACGTCCAATCGTCCGGGCGAAATTCTCCCCGCTGAGATCACTGTTTACACTGATGGTTCCTTCACCTTTGTGTTGAAGACCTCGCCTGCGGCTGTGTTGCTCCGCAAGGCGGCGAAGGTGGAAAAGGGTTCCGGTGTGCCGAATAAGGAAAAGGTCGGCAAGGTCACCCGTGCGCAGATCAGGGAAATCGCTGAGAACAAGATGAGGGACCTCAACGCGATCGACCTCGAAGGCGCGATGAAGCAAATCGAAGGTACCGCCCGCTCGATGGGTATCAATATCGTTGATTAATTTTGTGGGAGGGTCGCCTCAAGCGGCCCGCTTGTACCACGGAGGACAAAATGGCTAAACACGGAAAGAAATACAAAGCCGCTCTGGCTAAGGTGGATCTGAACAAGGAATATTCCGCCCGCGAAGCAGTCGCTCTTGCCAAAGAGACCAGCACCACCAAATTCAATTCGACAGTGGAGGTTCACATGCGCACTGCGCTTGACCCGCGTCAGGCGGATCAGCAGGTGCGTGACGTGGTCGTTCTGCCGCATGGTCTTGGTAAGACTGTGCGTGTGTTGGTGTTTGCCCAAGGTGAAGGCGCGGCGGCGGCTCGCTCTGCCGGTGCCGATCTCGTTGCTGATGATGACGAGACGTTGAAGAAGATCGAAGGCGGCATGCTCGATTTCGATGTGGCAATCGCCACGCCGGATGCAATGGGTAAAGTCGGTCGCTTGGGTCGCGTGCTCGGTCCGCGCGGCTTGATGCCGAATCCGAAGGCTGGTACGGTCGTCAATGCCGCGGATCTGCCGCGTGCGATCAAGGAGGCGAAAGCCGGTCGTGTGGAGTTCCGTCTCGACAAGACCGCCAATATTCATGTTTCGGTGGGGAAGGTTTCGTTCAGCGCCGATCAGTTGTACGAGAACTTCGCTGCATTGATGGAAGCTGTGCATAAAGCGCGCCCGTCTGGTGCAAAGGGCGAGTATATCAAGCGTATTACCATCACCACCACCATGGGACCTGGGATCAAGGTTAATCCCAGCGACACACTCAAACTTGAGGTAAGCGAGTAAAATAAGCACTCGATAAACCTGAAAGCCACTTCGCCAATGACGGCAGGTGTGGCGTTTGGTTTCGATATGTCCTTTCGGGCTATTCGACCAACGGATGCCACTTAATTCCCTGCTCAGGTGGAGACGATAAGCAAATAGTCCCTCCTTTGGGTTTTGCTGAAAGTCTTTGCCTGCAAAGTGGCAAAGACTTTTATATTGAAAGGAGGTGAATACCCTTTGGCAGTCTCAAAAGAACATAAAGAGGCAACACTGGCATCATATGCTGAGTGGTTGAAAAAAAGCCAGGCTGTCATCCTTGTGGAATATACCGGCGCCAGGATGAAGGATTTGGACGGTATCCGCGCGAAAGTTCGTGAATCGGGCGGTGAATTCCACGTGGTTAAGAACACACTGGCGCGCCGTGCTTTTGCAGACAGCGGAATGTCCGTTCCCGCGGATTACCTTGTAAAAAGCACAGCCGTTTTGTTTGCCTTCACGGATCCTGCATCGACAGCAAAGGCTTTGACAGAAGCGTCGAAAGGAAAAGACTTTATCAAGGTCAAAGGCGGCTTTATGAGTGGACAAGCGCTCAACCCCGCCCAGGTCAAGGCGCTGGCTGATATGCCGCCTCTGCCCGTTGTCCGTTCCCAGTTGTTGGGCGTGTTGCAAGCCCCTGCCGGCAAACTCGTCCGCACGATCGCCGAACCCGCCCGTGGTTTGGCAGCTGTTATCAAAGCCTTCGCCGAGAAGGCGAGCGCAGCGAATGTCGCGGCATAATCGCTCTGAACGTTGCGCAATAAAAAAAACAAAATAATCATCTCATGTAAGTAAGGAGTATTACTACAATGTCTGCAAATCTCGATCAAATCGTGGAACAACTTTCCACACTATCCGTCCTTGAGGCGGCTGAACTTGTGAAGAAGCTCGAGGAGAAGTGGGGCGTTTCCGCTGCCGCTCCGGTGGCTGTTGCTGCCGTTGCTGGTGGTGGAGCTGCCGCCGCCGCTGAACCCGTTGAAGAGAAGACCGAATTCGATGTGGTCATCAAGGATGCCGGCGCCAAGAAGATCGACGTTATCAAGGTCATTCGCCAGTTGACCAACCTTGGTCTCGGTGAAGCCAAGACCATGGCTGAAACCGCTGGTTCCAAGGTCCTTTCCGCTGTAGGCAAGGATGCCGCCAACGAAGCCAAGAAGAAACTGGAAGAAGCCGGCGCTTCCGTCGTTCTTGAGTAATTTCATTCTCGAACAAGAAAAGGCGATATGCAAAAGCATATCGCCTTTTTGATTTTAATACCTCCTGCAAGAATGCCATCTCTTTTGTCTTGCTTCCTATGTTAATGTTAAGCCGCCAATGGTCTGTCCATTTTGCGGATGACCATGACCACCTTACCTTTGATCTCCAGTGGATCGGTCTTTTTGATGAAGATCGGTTTCATGGTCGGATTGGCGGGCTGGAGGCGATAACGGTCTTTTTCCTTGAAGAAGTACTTCAAGGTTGCTTCGTTGTCTCGCGGCAACCAAACCGCCACCATTTCACCATTGCGTGCCTCGGAGGCGGGACGCATCACGACAATATCGCCATCGTTGATCATGGCGTCGATCATGGAGTCTCCCTTGACTTCCAGGGCAAAGAGATTGTCTCCCTTTTCTTTGGCAGGGAGGAGGCTGCGGGCGATTTCCACAGCATGAGCTTCATTGTCGGTAACGAAACTGACACCAGGTTGAAGCTCGGGGAGGGGGATACCAGCCGCAATGGGGCCCAGAATCGGGACGCGAAGGGTGTCAACTGATTGAATCGGACCCGCCACCCGCACACCGCGCGAAATCCTGCGGTCACGTTCGATCTTTCCCATTTTCTCGAGTTGGTCAAGGTAATAATTCACAACTGAAGTGGAGGTTATACCGGTCTTCTCGCCGATCTCACGAATTGACGGCGGATATTTATTCTCGCGTTGATATTCCGCAAGGAAGTCCAATATCCTTTGGTGACGTTCGCCTAAACCTTTGCTTTTCCGTACCATCATCATAGCAAGCCTCCTGCCAACGAATATTGGCATGATAAGAGCATTCTTCGCTCATTTGTGCTATGAATGATAATCGAACGCCTGTTCTGTGTCAAGACCTGTGTTGGTTACAAAATCAAGCCTAGATCCATGTCCGGCGGCGCATCCAGAGGTACATCAGGATGGGGGTGATTGTCAGGAGTCCTAGCGTGAGATAGAAAACCGGGCGCTGCATTAATTCCCACACCGCGTCATTTGGTCGGGGCAGAAAGAAATTCATCCCGAAAACGGCGGCAATAAAGGACATGGGCATGAAGAGCGTGGTGATCGTTGTCAACGTCTTCATGATCTCGTTCATGCGGTTGTTGACCACGGACAGATACATATCCAGGGCGCCGCTGACGAGGTCGCGCAAACTTTCGTTCAGATCGTGCAGGCGGACGAGGTGGTCGTAAATGTCGCGGAAGAAGATGCGATCCCTTGGATCGATCACGCGGTAATCGTCACGGGCGAGCTTGTTCAGCACCTCGCGCTGGGGAAGCAGGATGCGTCTCATTGCCAGGAGGACGCGTTTTAACGCGAACAGTCTCTCCAGAGTCCGAGGCGAGGGTTTGTCGAAGACCTGATCTTCAATCTCATCAATGGCGGCGTCGATCTTTTCCACGGAGGGCATATATCCTGCAACAAGGTTGTCCGCAATTTTGTAGAGCAAATGGTCGGCTCCATCCTGAAGGGTGCGGGAGTCCCGGTCACAGACATCCCAGGTTTCTTCGATGGCGGAGACCGGGTAGTCGTGATGGGTGACGATATAGTTCTGACCAAGAAATATATCCAGTTCGTCTACTTTGGTCTCCCAATACTCGTCGCCATTCGTGATAACCATATAATTGAGGACAATGTATAGATAATCTCCCCAGTCGTCGAGTTTGGGAACGTGGGTTTCCTGGAGGGCATCATCGATTGCCAATGGATGAAAGCCAAAGCCCTGCAAAATGGGGAGGCAGGAACTGGCAGGCTCATCGGTAAAATCGACCCAGAGTAACCCGCGCCGGTTTCGGATGAGTCCGGGGAACTCTTTTGGAGATACATTTTTGCGGATGGGCTTACCGGGGAGATAGTATAGTGAACGTATCATCGATGCCTTTTATTGGTTGAAAATATGATTTCTTTAATTTTTCCGATTTTTATTCAATTATATTTATATGAAAATAAATTAAATGAAAAATTAACTTGACAAAATAAATAAAAGGGCTATAATATTTTTAGGAATTGGTTTTTAACTTATGATTTTTGAATCCAGTCGACACCATTAGAGATTTTGAAACTATTATAAATCCATCCGCGGAAGAATCGTCTATTATCAGGAGGTTCCCTGTCATGTATGCCGCACCATCTCATTGCCCTGTCTGTCGTTCGGAGTTGGAGGTCAGCCGCCTGCACTGCCCGTCGTGTGACACCACAATCGATGGCAGATTCACGGGCGGTCCTTTTGCGCATCTGACCGCGGAACATTTGGATTTTATCGTGACCTTTGTCCGTTGCGAGGGGAAGATCAACCGGATGGAACAGGAACTCGGTCTTTCCTACCCGACGATTCGGAACCGTTTGCATGAAGTGATCCGCACCCTCGGCTTTGAACCCGGCAAAGATGAACCCATTGAGATCACTGCTGAGAAACGGAATGCTGTGCTCGAAAGCCTGAACGCCGGGAAGATTTCAGCCGATGAAGCCATGCGTCTATTGCGCGGTGAGGAGGAGTAAACAATGTCCCAAACAATCTCTGCGGGTAAAACACCCAGAATCGTGGTGGATCATGTTGGCGGAGACCTCAGTGTGGTCGGCTGGGAAGGCGCCGACATTCTGGTCAAGGGTGATGATGACGAAGTCCACCTTGAGCAAGCCAATGATCTGGTGACACTATCCTGTGAAGGCGATCTTTCATTGCGCGTCCCGAAGGCTTCCTCTTTTGAGTTTAAAATGATCGGCGGCGATGCGTCCATTCGCGGTGTGTTTGGAAATATCGAGTTGAGGGAGATCGCCGGAGACCTGTCCATCCGTGATTCCGGCTCGATTGCCATCGATACCGTTCGCGCGGATTTCAGCCTCCGCAATGCCAAAGGGGATTTATACATCAAGAATGCTCACAGCGATGTCTCCATCCGTGACGTGGAGGGGAGCGTGACAATCGAATCAGTGGCGAACGATCTTGCCCTGCGCGGCGCGCGCGGCAATGTGAACGTCAATGTAGGGGAGGATGTGGTGGTGTACCTTGAACCGAAGCCGGAGGGTACCTATTATGTCAATGCAGGTGATGATATCCTGCTGGTTTTGTCGCCCAGTGCAAATGCCACACTCACGCTCCATGGCGATACCATTAATGTCGACTGGCCTGGTATCAAGAACGATGAAGATGCGACAGAGCGTATCCTCACGTTTGGGAATGGTTCTGCCAAAATCACCCTGGAGGCGGGCGGCGATGTGCGCGTCTCCAACCGGGCGGATGCCGCCGAATCAGCGGATGAATTTGGAAATTTTGCCGGGTTGAATTTTGACTGGTCGGGTTTTGGGGAACGGATCTCGCGCCAGGTGGAACAAGCCACACGCCATGCAGCTCAGCGTGCCGAGGAGGCCGCCCGCCGCGCGGAACGTCATGCCGAACGCCATGCCCGCAAGTGGAATGCCAACGTCAAGGTGGGGCGTTGGAATTGGGACTTCAATTCGCAGAATGTGCCTCCGCCGCCTCCGCCTCCTTCTGAGCCGGTGACGGAGGAGGAACGCATGATGATCTTGAAAATGCTGGCAGAAAAGAAAATCACTGCCGCACAGGCGGATGAATTGCTCGCCGCGTTGGAAGGAGGCAAATAATGTCCTCTGAAGAGCGCAAGAAAATATTAAAAATGGTCGAGGAAGGTAAGATCTCTGCCGACGAAGCCGGGAAGTTGATGAACACCCTTGAAGCGGATGCTGATCCGGCAGAGGTGGAGGTCGAGGTCTTTCAATCGGAGCCCAGTTCCGGCTTTGATGGAGGCGCTCCATCCGCGCAAGAGTTTGAACGGGTGAAAGCGCGGGCACGTCAATTCGCGATGATCCCGTTGTGGATTGGGGTCGTGATCGCGGTGTTCAGTGCATGGGGCCTTTATTCGATCCAGCGAAACGCCGGGGCGAATTTTTGGTTTTATTGCTTGATCTTCCCATTGTTGCTCGGTGTTTTATTGATTGCCCTGGGCGCGGGCGGACAAAGCTCCAAATGGCTGTATGTGAATGTGGATCGGCGTCGGGCTCACGACGGGCCGAAAACTATCACGCTTGGCTTTCCCCTCCCGTTGGGATTGACTGCGTGGTTTCTGCGAAATTTTGGACATACTATTCAAGGCATGAAAAACACGAATGCGGATGATATCATCCAGGTTTTGGATGCGACCGGCGCGTCGGGGGAGCCGCTCATCGTCAATGTGCAAAATGATGATGGGGACGGCGAGCGTGTGCAGGTTTACATAGGATAAGGAGGCGCAACATGGCCAGTGCTGAAGAAAGAATGAAGATTTTGAAGATGATCGAGGAGGGGAAGCTCAGCGCGGAGGAGGGAACAAAACTTCTCGCGGCATTGAGCGACAAACGTCCGCCTGTTCCGCCTCGTGCGCCGGGGATGCCGGGTGCGCCGCGCTGGTTACGCATCCGTGTGACGGATGTCCGCTCGGGTCGTTCAAAGGCGTCGGTGCAGATCCCGTTGGCGTTGGTGGATGCGGGAATGAAGATTGGTGCCCATTTTGCGCCTGAAGTGCAGGGTGTGGATATGTCCAACGTAATGGAAGCCGTACGGTCCGGTATGGTGGGTAAGATCATCGATGTGACCGATGAAGAGGATGGGGAGCACGTAGAGATTTATGTGGAGTGAGTGCCAACCAATCCGACATAAACCGCGTGTGGAGAAAGTCGAACAATCCCGCAGATTGCGGGATTGTTCGACTTTGGCGGACTGACCATCCTCTCCCGCATGATCTGGCACGACCTGCTCGACAATTAAAATGACTTTACAAGTTTATAGCCCGTTGTACGGGTTGTTTTATCTTTGGGGCTGTGTTATGCTCTCCGATCGGAGAGTATGGTCAGTTCTTATTTTTCATTTCGACGCCCAAACGGTATGTGGGGGTTGTTTGTCATCTGGCTGGGACAGATGATCTCTGGAATCGCTTCCAGCATTACCTTTTTTGCTCTCCCCAATTGGATTCTCGAATCAACTGATGTGAGCGGCAGCGCCCTCAGCTACTGGGAATCGGCGTTCTTTGGATCATATCTCCTGATCATCCTTTTTGCTGGTGTTCTCATCGACCGGTATAACCGCAGGATGATGATGCTCGTATACGATTTTTTGGGGCTGACCACGGTCGCCATCCTGCTGGTTCTGCAAACAACCGGGAATCTGACGGTCTGGCACTTGTACATCGCGGCGGTCCTTCAGGGAATTGGCTTTGCTTTTCAGGCACCGTCTTATGCAGCCGCGATCACCACCATGGTGCCTCGGAAACAATTAGTGCGCGCCAACGGATTTATTTCTCTGCTGGATAATGCTCCAGGGATTGCAGGTCCTTTCCTGGCGGTATTTATGGTCGGTTTCGTTGGCTTGAGTGGTGTTTTGGCATTCAATCTGTTTTCGTTCATTTTGTCGATTGGTACGTTACTCTTTGTGGAAATTCCGCCGACTCCTCATACTGCCGAAGGTGAAATGTCCCACAGCCGATTTTGGAGGGAGGTGATTTTTGGTATCAGATATATTTTCCAGCGGCCCGGTTTGCTGGGCATTCAACTCGTATTCCTTTTCGGGAATTTCTTTTCAGGGATTGCCCTTTCATTGACCGCTCTCTATACCATGGTCTTTCTGCGAACCGGAGGCGACCCCAATGCTGCGAACCTTCTTCAATCCGTTGGTGCGGCAGCGGCGGTCATCATTGGCATCATCCTTGCCGGTTTTGGTCGGATCAAACGTCCCATTCGGGTGATCCTGTTGGGGTGGGTTATATCGAGTTTTTTTGGCATGGGTTTGTTGGGAATGGGACAGTCGATAGTGATCTGGCTGATTGCGATGGTGCTCGATTCGAGTTTCGAGCCGATCGTAAATGTTTCGATTGACACCTTTTTACAGACAAAAGTTCCGCCCGACTTGCAGGGGCGTGTCTTCTCAGCCAGTGATTTCCTTGCGCAGATACTGATCCCTATTACGCCTCTGTTGGCAGGTGTGTTGGGAGAGAGGGTCTTCGAACCAGCCATGATGGATGGGGGGGCGCTCGCCGATTCCTTTGGTTGGCTGGTTGGCACCGGACCTGGTGCGGGGTTTGGGTTAATGATCCTGATGTGCGGCATCGGAGGGACACTGGTTGGTCTGTTTGGTTATTTGACGCCTGCCATTCGCAATGTGGATGCGATATTGCCGGACTACGAACTCTCCCCGCACCCAGTGGATGGGGCAGCTCGCGTCCTGCTGGGGGGGAAAGCTTTGCCTCCCTCCTCCACAGATGAGACTTCGGCGGGTGCCGGAATCGGAAAACCTGTGCCTTCTGGGAACCCCGGAAAGAAAAAAAGATCGGGGAAGACACGCAAAAAAAAGAGGCAGGGAACTGCCTCCTCCTAATGCATTTCGTTCAATTCTGTTTCAACCTGTCAGATCACCCATCAACTCCATTGGTATGACTGCCGCACCGACAATCCCCGGACCCGTGTGCACACCCAGCACCGGTGAAATACGCTGAATTTCCATTTTTGCGATGTTCAACCTCTGCCTGATCTCGTTGGACAATGCTTCTGCTTTTTCGGCGAAGCGTCCGTGAAGTACCGTTACCCATACCGGAGTATTCCCGTATTTTTCGTACAAGTGGTCCACAATGGAGGTCATGGACCTGGTCAGCGTGCGACCTGTGGTGACGGTGCTATACTTGCCGTCGGCGTCCACACGGATGACCGGCTTAAGATTCAACAGCGCGCCAGCCAATGCCTTGACGCGTCCGATGCGCCCGCCGCGTGCCAGGTACTCAAGCGTATCGAGTGTGTAAATAACCTCCGTCTTTTCACGGATTTTTCCCAGCCGTTCATGGATCTTATCCATCGCCCAACCGGCTTTGGAAGCCAATGCCGCCGCCATCACCTGGAAGCGTTCCCCGCCCGAGAGGGTGAGCGTATCCCAAAAACGGACATCCGCTTCACCTTTCACCTGTTCGCCACCGTCGCGCGCTGAATTGATCGTGCCGCTCAATCCTGAGGAGATGTGAATGGACAAGATGTTCTTCTCCACCTGCGCCAGTTTGCGGTACAACTCTGCAAAGATACCGCTGGATGGTTGCGCCGTGGTAGGAATCTGCGGCCGCATGGCTTCCAGTCGGTTATAGAAATCGTCCGATGAAATGTCAGCCGAATTCACCTCGCCTTCAGGGAATTGAATGAAAAGCGGCGCCTGGACAATGCCCAGTTTCTCAAGCTCCTCAGCGGTCATATCCGCCGCGCAGTCAGTTACGATCTTCATGGATGCTCCTTTTTTATTTTGTCATTGCGAGGCGACGTTCTTTCGAAGCAATTTCCCAATGTATTGAAAGGATTGCCTCACAAAGAATACTCACAATACCTGCACCTGACGCACCCTTGCCCCGGGCGCAAGTCCCGGAAGCGCAGGTGTGACGTTTCAGTTTTTCTTCTCCAAAAATCATTTCACCGTATCCCTTGGAAGGATTTGAACAACGAATCCAGGTTCAAAACATCGCCCTCCACCGCCTCGACCTCCAAACCGGAAATTGATTCAACGCTTTCGCCGGGCAGGATCAACGCCCGCACCTTCTCCCCGCGTCCGATGAGTTTTCGTACAAGTACATTGCCGATATGTCCCGTAGTGCCTGTTACTAGCCACATGCCTGCGCCTCATTTCTTCATCAAACTGTTTACCAGCAGGTTCGTACTCTCTCGCGCGACCTTTTCCCAATCGGCGCCTTTGGGGTCAAGCAGACTTTGCAGCAACAGTCCCATCGCTGTGGAAACGATCATGCGCGAGGCGAGAGCCGGATCCACTTCGACAAACGATCCTTCATCCACGCCCTTTTTGATGAGTGATGTGAAATATTTGTGATAACGACGGTAAGGGGCAATACTGGCATTCCAGATCTTCTTGTCGCGGCTGGCTTGCAGCCAGAACTCCAGGAACATTGGCAACCCGTCGCCTGCGGTCTCGAAAATATAGGGGAACGCTTCCGTCATTTGCTGGAAAGTTTCGGGCGCAGACTTGTCTATGGATGCTTCAATGGCATGGTCGATAGTTTGAAGCCAGCCATCGAGCAACGCAAGGAAAAGCCCCTGTTTGCTTTTGAAGTGATGGTAGAACGCGCCTTTGCTGATACCCGCTTCTGCGCAAATATCATCCACACTGGCTTTATTGTAGCCTTGTGTAGAGAACAATTTGACGGCTGATTCCATGATCTTTGTCCGCGTCTCTTCACTGCGTTGCTGCATGGGAATTGTTCATCCTCACTTTTGGAAGAAAGAGATTAAAACCGACTGGTCGGTTTGTTTTTACCCCCGACCGATTGCACTGTCAAGGGTAGCGTTAGATGAAAACAGGCGGACACTGTTTCCGCCTGTTTTGATACCGGGTGGAGCTATATGAATGGCCGTCTCATTACAAAGAATAGCGTACCGCGCAAGAGCCAGCCAATCGCGCGCCAACGTGCCGGAGAACCATCAGCCCATTGAAAAAAACATTTTCGAATATGTTATGCCGGTTTGTATGCGGTGATCTTTGCGCTGTACACCGCTTGATACACGCTCTCACGCGGGTATTGGTTTATATCCAGTTTCATTTCTTCCAGCGCGGAGTCAACAGTTTCCTTGTCGAAAAAGACGGGCTTGATGGTGATATCGGTAAAGCCGGCGGCTTCCATCATGGCGGTGTATTCCTTTGCTTCGACTGCACCCGCCACGCACCCCGCCCACGCGCTCAGGCTTTGCTTGACTTCCTCAGGCAAGGGCCCGCCCGTGACGATATCGCTGACAGCGAATTTACCGCCGGGTTTCAAAACACGGAAGGCTTCGCCGAAGACTTTGGGCTTGTCGGGCGAGAGGTTGATGACGCAGTTCGATATGACGACATCCACACTGGATGAGTCCACGGGCAGGGCTTCGAGATAACCCTGACGGAATTCCACGTTATCGAGATTCATCCGTTTCGCGCTGGACCTGGCGCGTTCGATCATTTCGGGAGTCATGTCCACGCCGATGACGCGTCCCGCCGCGCCGACTTTTTTCGCGGCGAAAAAGCAATCGAGTCCCGCGCCCGAGCCGAGATCGAGGACGGTCTGCCCGGGCTGGAGCGATGCAAGCGTGATCGGGTCACCGCAGCCGTAACTGACGGCTGATTCGCCCTCAGGGAGGGTGGCAATCAACTCGGCGGGGTAGAGGTTGCTGTCGGATGTGGAACAACAATCGGAGCCGCCTCCGCAGCAGGATGCGTTGTTTTTTATCCGCTCGGCGTAGTGTTCGCGCACGGCGTCGTGGATGGGAGTGAGGGATGAGGTGGTGGTCATTGTGTCTCCTTATATAGAAGTTTGTCTATGTATTTTTGCAAAATAAACGGGATGCCGCCTAGGATGACATCCCGCGATTAACTTTGAAGTGTTTGTTTGACCGTGAGCGTGGTCTCCGATTCGGGAGCGAACTTGAGCATGATCTGACCGCAGCAGACCGCGATGCGTTCCTGATTGAGGGAGTAGAATGTCTGCTTGCCTTCCTCGCGCACGTTGACCAGTCCCGCCTCGCGCAGAATGGCGAGGTGATGTGAAACGGTGGGCTGGGACACGTCCAGTTTTTCCACAATTTCGCTGACGGAGAGTTCGCAGCAACAACACTCGCTCATGATTTTTTGGCGGGTGTCATCGGCGATGGCTTTGGCAAACAGGACGGGGTCAACCTTTGTTTTCATGCAAACGCGTCTTGAAATTCCTCACGTAAAAATTCCTGTGTGCCGTCGGGGCCGGTGAGGGTGAGAGAAATCGGTTTTTTGTTGGGCTCGACTTTTAGCGTAAATTCCAAAAACGGGCAGCACATCTTTTCTTTGGAGATGAACTCTGCGAGTTTTGTCATTTCCGTCGTGTGCGGGAAGAGGAATTCATATCCGTTTTCCACCGCGCGAATATCCCGCACGCTTTGGTAGAGTTGCAGCGTGTTCTGAATGTGACTTTCGCGCTCGACGGGCGTGAATACGGTCATGTCGCAGGCAAGCGGGGATGTGTTCATATTGACGCTTATCTATGCGAGATTATATCGAAGATTGTCTATTTGTCAAGGGAAAAGGAACTTCGGAACTTTCGCATATATCGCCGCGGCATTTCCGAGATCTACGGATACTGCATTGCACTTTTTCTCACACGATCAACCTGCCTTGCTTTTGGGCAGGTCGAACCCCATGAAAGCCAGCATAGAGATCTCTGCAATCTTGGCATAATAACCGGTGGCGGCTGTCGTTTCGACTTGGAAGGTCTTGTCGCCGAAAATGATCCACAACAGGATCGTGAGAAGGATATATCCAGCCAAAACCCGGAAAACGTTGCGGTGCCTGCTTTGAAAATAAGGAATGGGCAGGAAATACGCGCCCAGCAGGGCAATGGTCCCGAAGCCGTTGAGGACGATCCAGTCGAGATAGCCAAAATCCGAATAGAGAGATATGTGCAGAAAGGCTGTGGTGAGACCGGTGAGGATGATTCCGTAGTGCTTGAAGGAAAGCTTCATGGAGCGTCTCCTGAGGTGGGATTGATGGATAGACGGAATTGAGCGCTGATTAATTACGAACATCACCTCCCATATTCATGCTGGTGCAGGCTGCCTACCTATAGGCTCATGTGTAAAACCCGTGCTTTTTCTGCCCGCCGTTAGAGACTGTATTTATACTGGCATTTTGTGCGTAAGCGACGTTAGAAAACGTCGCCAGCGGATGCGCAAGAGAGCGCATCCTATGCAGTACGAAATGAAATGAATGGAAGGACTTTTTAACACTTTCTTACACCGGGTAGCATATACGCGCGTAGCAGCATGTTGATTTTGGCCCATGTGTAGAATGGGTGTGCCCGACGTTGGAGAGCGTCTTTTACACACTATGGAGGCGCACAGCAAATGTTCTCTAACGTTTGCACATTGTTTACAGATGAACCTTTTGTGTTTTATCGGTAAATTCATCGAAAATAAAAAGACTTTGGAAGTCTTGCAAACTCCCAAAGTCTAATACCGATTAATCCACTGTCAAAGTCTTGCTCAGATTTCGCGGAAAATCGGGGTCGTAGCCGCGCAGGACGCTCATGTGATAGGAAAGCAGTTGCAGCGGCAGGACGCCGAGCAACGCCGCAATCTGCGGATCGGTCTTGGGAAGCACGATCACATTGTCCGCATTGGCGCGCAGGCGCGGGTCATCCTCCGCGATGACAATCGTCCGTGCGCCGCGCACTTTGACCTCATTGATGCCGCTGATGATGAGCGGCGTCGCGCTGCCATCCGAGACGAAGAGAATGGGGTAGCCCTTGCTCACGGCGGAGAGCGGTCCGTGTTTGAACTCGGTGGAGAGCATCCCTTCGCAGTGGGCGTAGGTGACCTCTTTCAGTTTCAGCGCGCCTTCGAGCGCAATCGGGAACGTTGTGCCGTAGCCAAGACAGTACAGGTCGTTCCATTGGTTGATGTCTTCCACAATCGCCTTGACTTGCGGCTCGACCATTTCAAGCGTCTTGTCCATCAATTCAGGAATCACATCCAACTCGCGCACGTCCCTGCCCGCCATCTTGTACGCCAGATACAAAAACGTCACGACCTGATTGGTAAAAGTCTTCGTGGCGGGGACGCTGATTTCGTAGCCACAGCACAGGGGGAGGCAGAACGAGGCGGCTTTGGTCAGGGTGGAGCCGACCACGTTCGCCAGCCCGAAGCATTCCATGCCGCGCGCCTCCGCCGCCTCCAGCGCGTTCAGCACATCCTTGGTCTCGCCCGACTGGCTGACGAAGATTCCCACGTCCTCGTGATTCACCGTCGGGGCGTATTGGGCGATGAACTGGGGCGCGAGAATGGGGATGACCGCCCGCCCCGCCAGTTGCGCGAAATAGACCGCGCCCGCCAGCGCGGCGTGATAACTCGTGCCGCAGCCAATGAAATACAGATTGCGCGCCTGCTTCATTTTGGCGATGAGCGTTTCGACCTCGCGGTTGCCGTTCAACACGTGGAGCAGTTCGCGCGCCGCCTGACTTTGCTCGTGGATTTCCTTCAACATGAAATGCGGATACCCGCCCTTTTGCACCGCGTCCATAGACTCGGTGACGGTTTCGGGTTTCCGCTCAATGAGTTTCCCGTCCTTGACCGAGCGCACCTCGACGCGATCCGCCCAGAGTGTGACGATCTCGCCATCCTGCGGACGAATGACCTGGCGCGTCAACGGCAGAATCGAAGGCAGGTCCGATGAAACGCAGGTGAACCCTTCGCCGATTCCCACCACCATGCCCGAACCTTTTTTGAAGGCATAGAGTTTGTCGTCGTTGACGCGCCCGATGACGAAGGCATAATCGCCCTCGAGGTCGCCGTATGCCAGCCGAATCGCGTCAATGAACTCGTAGCCGCGGTTGAGATAGCGCTCCACCGCATGGACGCAGGTCTCGCCGTCGTTCTGCGAGCGGACGGTGAGTCCCTCGGCGATGAACTGCTCGCGCAATTCGGCATTGTTGACCACGTTGCCGTTATGCGCGCCCACGAGATCGCCGTCCGAGTCTAGGTGCGGCTGGGCGTTGACCTGCGACGGTTCGCCGAAGGTTGCCCAGCGCAACTGAACAATCCCGCGCGAGCCGCTCATGTCCGCAAAATGGTATTTTGTGCTGACCTCCTCCACCTTGCCCACATCTTTTCGCAGATCAATCTTGCTGCCGTTCAACGTCGCCGCGCCGACCGAATCGTAGCCGCGATAGGTCAGCCGCTTCGCCGCTTCGATGAGGATGAGGCCGAGTTTTTCGTCTTTACTGGTGACGTACCCGAAGATTCCGCACATGCAATGTGTTTCTCCTGATTTGAATTTTTGAGAGGATTATATCTTTGTAAAACTTTCATCCTGTAGAACGTTTTGCACGATTCAAGCGGAGATTTGTCACGCATCCCACGGCGCGACGCCGCGCCCGCGTCCGCTTCGCAGCGACCCGAAAACGGGTTCCGCCAAATCGGGCAGAATCTCCGCTGTTGCCGCCAGCAGACCGAAACAGCCCGCAATCATCATATCCCCAAAAGGAGCGGCGAAATAAGGACGCAGACTCCCCCCTCTCCCATAGGGAGAGGGGGTGGGGGTGAGGGCAAACATACTTCGACGCGGACCTGTTACAACCACATCGAATTCGTCCTTTCCAAACTCGAAAACTTCGTCAGTGTACATCAACGCGCCGTGACCCATGTCGTCGAAGACATCCTCGTGTTTGAGGGAGGCGTCCGCCAGTTTGCGAATCAATCCCTCCAGTTTCGGCAAATCAATCTCGCCGGTGTGATGCTCGAAGACGCCCTCGATGCCTTTCTCGCCCAGCCGAAACGCCAGCGTGTGGAAGTTACCTACGTTACAGACAATCATTGCTTTGCGCGTAGGCAAGCTGGAAGGGTGGGTGTCATGGAGGTTGTTCGAGTGATAAACACTGAGTTTGGAATCAAACATTGCGCCCAACACCGCGGCGGGAGCCGTGTCCATCACCACCAGCGGACAGGGCAGGTCACGCGCCGAGTCTGCCACTGCCTGAAGGCGCGTCATGATGGGAGGGATGTCGGAAGAAAGGAAAGCGAAAGTGGAAAGAGAGTTCCTTGCGCGAATCCGCTCATCGAGATAATCGAACCGAAACTGACGATCTGAAACGCCGGGCGGCGCGTTGCCGTGATCGAACACCGCCACCGCGACAGCTGCCAAATCCTTCAGCGAGACGCCGTAATCGGCAAAGGTCTTAGCAACCAAAGGAAAGTCAAAATCCTTCAATTCCAGACGTTCGACTTTTGACTTGAGACTTTCAACTTCATCTTCCCCAACAATCGTTATTCCCAGCGCCTCTACCTTCTCCAATTCATCGTTGATTGTCCTCGCCGCGTCGGGCGTCATATACACGGGGATTCCGGCGCGGGCGTATTCTTCGATTGCCCAAGCGGAGGGACCGCCTCCCATTTGATGTCCGTAAAGCAGGACCGGGGTCCGCGAAGGAAACGCCTGCTTGAGACGGCGGTACACCATCATGGTAGGCGAAGGCAGGACTAGTTTGAATCCGTTCTCAATGTCGAGATTCGAATCGTAGAGAAAAATATCCTGTGTGCCTGTGCCGATGTCTACCGTTAAGATTTTCATGTCAGAGTTGAAGGAGGCGAGGTTAAATCTCGATCCCTAGCCATTGCCGAATGAAGTAACCGATGACGAACGAGAATAATGCCACACCAAGACTCAAGCCTGCCATTTCCAGGAACCGTGCCTTGAATGACTCGCCCTTGGCCACAGAGATGTAATAGTTGAAGACCGCGATGATGATGACGGCAGTCGAAAGCGCGATAACAAGGTCGGCATAGAAGTTTTCGGGCATGAGCAGGTAGGGCAGGACGAGCAGGGTCACGGTGATGATGTAGGCAATGCCCGTGTAAATCGCCGCGCGGATGGGGTTCTTGTTGGTTTGCTCCGAGCGGGTGGAGAGATACTCGCTTGCCGCCATTGAAAGCGACGCGGCAATGCCCGTGATAAGACCGGAAAGGGCGATGAGTTTTCCATTTTGCAGGGCAAGCGTCAACCCGGCGAGCGCGCCGGTCAGTTCCACCAGCGCGTCGTTGAGACCCAGCACCACCGAGCCAGCATATTGCAACCGCTCCTCATCCAGCATATTGAGAAGTTGCTCCTCATGTTCGTCCTCTTCCTCCCGGATTTGTTTTGCTTCGGGGATCACGCCGATAATTGCGCCATAATTTTCCTGCGCGGCTTCCTCGCCCTGCTCCATGAGTTTGACCCCGAACGTAAACCCAAAAACAATGCTGACAAGATAATAAAACCACACAAAGAACCAGCGTGGTTTCACGTCTTCATTCGTATACTTCTTCCAGCCGTTGTAATGCCTGAGTTCATCCTCGGCGATCTGGTCGAGAATCTTTGCGTTTTCCGGCGAATTGATACGTTTTGCAAGCCATTTGTAGATGTGATATTCCGTGATCTCAGTCTGTTGGAACAGGACCACTTTCTTGTGGATGTCTTCTGTGAGTCGCATACTGGTCTCCTTGATGTTCGTATTTTAAGCCATTTTGCGGAGGTGGATCCGCTTCTTCCGAAGCCGGCAGTGGTCTCCGTTTCGCCGCCGATTTCTCACCCAAATGGAGTCTCAAGCCTGGTTATCAGACAAAATTACCGTCCAAATGTAATTGGAAAATCGACAAAATTTTTGTTTTTGGGCATCAACTGTATTATGATTGATTTGTCGACCCTAATGGAGGAAATTATGAAACATGGAAAATTCAAGCCGGTCTATTTAGTTATCCTTATACTACTTCTGGTCTCACTTGCATGTAATACAACAGCACCAGAGCCTACAACCACCAGTACACCGATCCCGCCGACCGCCACCGAACCCCCCATACTCACATCCACACCCAGCCCCACCAACACACCCAAACCGACCAAGACCCCCAACCTGGCCGCGACCCAACAATCTGAAGTATTTAACGCTGAAGCGCAGGAGTACTTCGAAAAGGGATACCTCACCACAGCCAATGGCTCATTCATGGAGTTCGATGATTTCAATGAAGATTGGGCGCAACTTGGCTGGTATAACTGGTGGATTCTGGACGAAAGAGCCAGTGACTTTTTCATGAGCGCCCATTTTAAATGGTCCACTGCCTGGGAATATAACAATGTTTCCGGGTGCGGTTTTGTGTTCGCCATCCAGGATAACAACGATCATTATGCCGTGTTTCTCGATAAATCAAGGGTCCTGTTCATCAATATGGATCAAAGCCGAGGCAGGGCTTATGAGGTGGGCAAAACAAAAGGCACTGGGCGCGTGAAATTCGATAACCCCGCTGAAGCTGACTTTACTCTGATCATCAAAGATTATTATGCCTACGTGCTGGTGGACGATGAACTAGTCGGCGAATATACCCTGGCGAAGAACAAGCCAATCGACGGTTATCTAGGGCTCACGGTCCTTTCCGGTACCAACAAGGATTATGGCACACATTGCGAAATAACCAACCTTCATCTCTGGCGCCCCAAATAATTGGGACCCGTAAACAGAAAGTCCTTTCGGAGCGGAAGGTCTGTGTGTAAGTAGCCCGTTGGATGAATTATTTCAATCCTTCGAGCGAATAGATCTGGACCGGCTGTTCCCGCCCTTTGACGAAGATTGCCTCCAGCGGTGAGACAACTACATTCCCGGATACGATATCGAAGGTTGTTTTTTGCAGGAGGATCTGCCCTGGCTTTGCGGATGCCTGTAATCGTTGCGCAATGTTGACTGTGTCGCCGATGGCAGTGTAGTTGAACAATTCGTTCGTCCCCACGTTGCCAATGATGGCGGGACCTGTTGAAATGCCAACGCGGAAGACCATATGCTGGGATGGATCCGTAATGCCCTGGTTCATTTCCTGCGAACGGCATACGATGTTCCACGCAGCGCGAACCGCGCGCAGGGCGTGATCCTCCTGCGGATCGGGGCTGTTCCATAGAGCAAGCACCGCATCGCCCATGAATTTGTCGAGCGTGCCCTCCTCTTCGAGGATGGCTTGCGCCGCCAGCGATAGATAGGAATTCAAGGTCTTGAATACAACTTCCGGTGGATTCTTTTCACTAAAGGTGGAGAACCCGGAAATATCGGCAAAGAGAGTGGTGACGATTTTCTTGTCGCCATCAAGGCGGAGGTTGCCAGGGTCTGCCAGCAGGCGGTCACGCACACGCGGGGCAACGACGCGCCCAAATGTCTGGCGGATGCGTTCCTGTTCGGCTTCGAGTTTGCGGCGTTCGGTGAGGTCCTCGAAGACGATGGTTGCTCCCTTGGTGCCAAGACGCGCATCGCGCAGCGGCGAAAGGGACAGGTGCAGGATCAGATCGCCGCGATCGGGCAGGGAACTGTTCAGTTCGCTGACCTGGGAGGAGCCTTTCAATGCGTTTTCAACGGCGTGTTCCATCTGTTTTCCAAATCCCGGTATCACCTTGGAGAGCGTGTTGCCGATCACGTTGGAGATGGGAATGCCAAGGATCTTTTCAGCGGCGCGGTTGAAAAGGGTTACGCGCCGCTTGGTATCCATCGTGATGATACCCGTCGCCATCGAGGCAAAGATGTCGTCCATCAGGTTTTTCATTTCGAGGGTCTGGTCGAGGGTGCGGCGCAGGTTAGTGAACAGACGGGCGTTTTCCAGCGCCAGCGTGGATTGTCCTGCGACTGTCTCTAGGAATTCGAGATCGTCGCTTGTGTACAGGTCACCGGAGCGGCGCGGGCCGAGGGCGATGAATCCAATCAGGCGGTTCTCGTATCGAAGCGGGACAAAGACGTAGCCATTGAGTCGCGCATAAACGGGAACGGGCTGAAGTCTGGCAGGAAGCGGAAGTCCGGGTGCAAGCCAGATGGGATGATCCGATGTTTTGATCATTTCCACAAGCGGATCACCGGCAGGGTAAGGTGGGGCGCTGTCCTCACGCGTGGCGTGTGGAAAATATTCCCCCAACTCGTCGTTGTACAGATAGATGACGAACCGCTCGGGGTTGAGGGCGAGGTTCAATTCCTGGTCGAGGATTCGCAGGGTTTGTGAGAGGTTGGGCATGACCACCAGACTGCGCGAGAGGCTGGTGAGGATGCGGCGGTAATCCGCCCGGTCGCGATAGAAGAGCCGGTCGATGATGCGTTGTATGGTGTTGTGGAGCGGGTTGAGTCCAATGACCAGCAGGAGCATGAATCCGGCAATGACTGCCGGGTTGTTGGCTTGTATCGTGCGTTGGAAGAACAGAGAGAGCAGGGTCAGCAAGCCGTAAAACGCGCCGATCACGGCGGCGGTCATCAATGTGTAGGTGAGGGCGCGGGTGAAGATGGCATCCACATCAAGCAGACGATACCGCAGAATGGCATACGTGATCGAAAGCGGCATGATGATCATCGGCGGGAAGAAGACCCAGCCGCGCAATTGAACCGCGTTGCCGCTTCCAAGCATGGCAAGGTAGAAGATAATGGGTGCCAGTGCAATCGTTGTGCCGAAAATAATGATGCGGCTTTGTTGGCGGATGAGCGGGGATTGTGCCCGGATGATCCTCCAGACCAGCATGCCGATCAGGAGGAGAAATCCCAGCACGATGGTGAGATAACCCAACTGCCACATTGTGCCGTAAAAGTAGCGGTTTGATTCGCTGAGAACGGAGTAAACCATCGCCGGGACGAGCAAGGCAACCCCAGCCCAGGGGAGGAAGCGCAATTTCGGGTTCAAGCGCACGATGCGCGCAGGGTGTGGAAAGACAAGCGCTAGGTACATCATGCCGCCTGAAGCGAGCAGCACCGCCACTCCCCAAAGGACATTGGTGTAGCGTGTAGTACTGATGTCGAACAATGTAGATGTGAGAATGCTGACCCCCGAAACGAACAAGACGAGTGCGCGACTCTCCCAGCGATCCCTGCGCAGGCGATATGCCCACAAGCCAATGAGTAAAAAGACAAAACCGACCAAGCTGGGGACGATGTAATAGGAAACCAGGTCTTCCAATGGGAAGGGGATGGGTGTGATCGTTACGCTGTATTGCGTGCCATCGGGACGGGTGAACGCGGCTTCGATGGGCTGATATCCGTTAACAGACATGAGTCTTTCGAGGTCCCGCGCAGTGAAAACGGGTTCCCCGTTCAACGAATCGAGATGATCACGATATTGTACGCCCGCGTCATAGGCGGGCCAGCCTGCACGACCCAGTGAAGCGACTACATTGTTGGTCTCGATGAACGTCCCCAAAAACGGCAGACGCGCAAACCGCATTGCCCAGAAGGGCGTCAGGATCAGCAAAGCAATAGCGACCCCCGCCGCCAAAATGGGAGGGAAGTGTGATAGCCAGGTACTTTTATATTGCGGGGTCTCCAAATGTGCCTCGCAAACGATTATAAGCGATATTAAAGTCATTCAACGCCAAGGGATACACACCTGATACGGTCTGGTGGATTGATTGACAGGTCGGTATAATTTATTGCATGGCGTTTCCTGTCCCTGAGGGGAAGTATGAAACGTGAACTTGGCAGCCTTGAGCGCGCTCTGATCATCTCAGATCAATATGCGCCGTTTCATTCTGTTTGCGTTCTCAAACTCGAATCCCCGCCTCCGCCGCAGATCCTCAAGCAGGCATTGCGATCCGTACAAATCCATCATCCCTTCCTCCAGGCGCGGCTTCTGAAGGAAAAGGGACGTTATTTCCTTGCCACCCTCGCGGATGCAATTCTCCCCTTCCACGTTCTGCCGCGCTGGAACGATGAACACTGGGTTCAAGTTGCCGAAGTGGAACTGGAGACGCGCATTGAAATTTCGGATAAGCCGATCTTCCGTTGTACCTACTTGTACAGCGCAAACCATTCCCGCGCGGAGATTCTCCTGTCATTCTTTCACCCTATTGTGGATTCCGCGTCGCTCGGACAACTCATACAGGAACTGTTGACCACCTGCGCTTCATTCATGGATGAGAGAACTGTCGCCGTTTACGAACTTCCTCCCAGCCCGCCGGTAGAATCCCGCCTTCCCTACGGGTATCGCGGCGTATGGCTCGGCTGGCACATCCTGCGCATTGCCGTTCAACAGGCTGGTGACGAAATCCTGTATCGTCTGCAGACCCGCGGCAAGCGCACACCGCCACTGCGGGGACAGTCGCATGGGCATATCCTCTCCCTCCAATTTCCCGAGTCATTCGTGGAAACACTTGTGCGCCGCGCTCAATTGGAAACAGTAACCCTCAATGCCCTGCTCACCGCCGCGATGCTCACCGCCATCAACCGCAATTTGTATGCCGGCCAATATGTCCCCATGCGGACTCTCTCCTTTGTAGACATGCGTCCCTTCGTGGAGCCTCCGCTGACAAATGAAAACCTTGCCTGTTATATATCGATGTTGCGGCATACCGTTCCAGTGAAGGGCGGGATCGATTTCTGGCTTCTAGTGCGTCGCCTGCAGCGCAAAATGAATGCCTCATTTCGTTCTGGCGATCATTTTGTTTCCACTGTGATGGTCGAATCTCTGTTGAAAATACTCACCCGGTCGCAGTCCTTCCGCCTGGGGGCCACAGCCTTGAATTTTGACGGTGTTTCCCCGCTGAAAACAGAATACGGTGGGATCCGGCTGGTGGGGGTCCATCAGTATGCCTCTGCCTATACGTTAGGCCCCGAATTTGCCGGGCAGGCGAGGCTTTTCAACGGTCAACTGATCTGGGACTTTGTCTACCTCGACACCGACATGAGTGCAGACGAGGCAAAGGCAATCGTCGAGGAGACCCGGAGCATTTTGAATTCCGCCCTGACCAGCCCATTGTTCAGAATCTAAAACCTTCCCAGAAGGCCCTTCCATAATTGATATAAACCGAAACAGAATAGCGCCGCCGCCGAGATGCCAAGCAGAACGCGGCGGACCGTATTTCCGAGATTTCTCATGAAACTGAACACAAAGATGATCACCATCAGGGAAAGAATGAATGTAACGTAGAAGCCTACCATGAAGGCGAATCCCCACGCCGGGTTTTCGCGCCAGCCTGCGACCAGGATCGGACCTGTCACGAGGCTCCAAAAGATGTAGGGCCCTGGGCTTAGCACATTCACGAACGCGGCTTTGAACACACTTTGTTGTGCTGATGTCTCTGTCACGGTTGTGTTGGTTTCGAAATCCCGCCACGATCTATACGTGCCATATGCCAGATACAAAACAAACAATCCCCCGGCAACATAAAGAAATTTCTGAAACCAGGATGGTACTTGACTCAACGCCAGCAGGCAGAGCGCGATGATCGGCCCGTCGCTGATCAGCGGTGCGAACGCGGCGGGCAGCGATTTTTTCCATCCCCTGACAAGCGCCTGGGAGATGATGTAGGTTTGCAGGGGACCCGGTTGAGCCGCTGCGGCGAATCCATAACCAATACCTTGCAGGATGTAGATCCACATTTATGACTGTCCCACCACTTCGTAATGGACAACCTTCGGTTCGAACTCGAGCAGAAATTCCTCGTCTTCCGGGTAATACCTGGCAACTTCCGCATCTTCACCGGCAAAGGCTTTGATGGAGTCCATGTTTCTCCAAAAGGTAAGTGTGATGAAGTGAGTGATGTCACCTTCCACCCGTTCGAGGATATGGACACTGAGATTCCCTGCCACGGCTTGATAATCCGGAATGGCGCGCTTATTCAAAAACGCACGATATTCTTTTGCCTTGATGCTTGGCACCCTGCCATGCCACATTCTGACGATCATCCCGGTCATTCTGCCTCAAACACGAACTTGGTCGGATCTTGTGTGAAATTCGACCACGCGATGCACGGACGCGGGGTGAATACGAACGGTCCGCTCTCGTCCCATTGATGGGCGGGCGACAGGCCCACATATCCAGGGGGAAATGTCGGACGGGTGATCTTTGGTGTATTCATGTTTGTCTCCTTATTAAAGTCCGATCAGTCATGCGAACATCGTTTAGGTGTGCGCCGGCCGCATCCGATTGAACTTCAAAGTATCCCACCAAAGCCCAAAACGGTACCCCAGCCAGCCGGTGATGTATCCGCCGAATACATCCACGATGTAATGCTGTTTGGTGAATAATGTGGAAAGCGAAACGATGATGACGATCACGAACCACAGCCATTTTTGTTGGGGATACCAATCACTGTACAAGAGAGCGAGGATCGTGGTGATATAAACGTGCGCGCTGGGAAATGCATCGTGATCGCCGCCTGCCACCTGGATGGAAAGCAATAGCTTCGAGAGAAAATCGATGCCGGGGATTTCCGTCTGAGTCACATACGTAGGGAACAAAAGAAAGATGGAGACGCCAAGTGTGCAGGTGAAAAAGAGTCCGGCGATGGCTCTGCGGAATCGCTGCTCATCCATTTTCCATACCAGCCATCCAAGCGCAAATACCCATAATGGATAACAGGCCACGTATGGAATGACCCAACCCACTTGCAGTGGAAAGACATCCCATGGCAGTTTGGGCTCGATGCCGCCTTCCATGAACAGGCTCGTAGGTGTGTAAATCGCCTGTATCATGATTACGGCAACGAGCAGCAAAATTCGTTTTCTAAGCGGCGTTTTCATGTTGACTTGGCAATCTTACCCAACTGGCAATGTCTTGTATATCTTTGGGCGATGTGCGGCAGCAGCCGCCAATCAGACGCGCACCCGCAGCGTACCAAACCTTGGCTTCTTCGCCGAAAGACGAATACGCGGAATGCCCGTCCCAGTCGTTTTTCGAGGCGTCGTAGGTTTCGCCCGAATTGGGATACACGAGAATGGGCTTGCTCGTCGCCTTCTTTGCCTCACGGATCAATGCCGGGATAAAACGCGGCGAAGTGCAATTGACTCCGACCGCCGCCACCTGCGGACTCGCCTCGACCTGCCGGATACACACTTCGAGCCTTTCCTCCTCACAGACGTGCGCTTCATCCTTACAACTGAAACTGATCCACGCGCTCACGCCGGGGAACTCGCCCAAGAGTTTGACCAGCGCCCGCGCCTCGAGGGGGGAGGGAATCGTCTCGCAAGCCAGTAACTCCGCGCCGGCTTCAATCAGGGCTTTCATGCGCGGACGGTGGAACGCAATCAACTGCTCCTCGGTCAAACCGTAATTTCCGCGATACTCCGAGCCGTCAGCCAGATACGCGCCGTACGGTCCGACAGAGGCGGCGACGAATGGCTTTTCCCGGCCAATGCGGTTCTTTTCATCCACCCAGAATTCATCCCGCGCTTCGATGGCGAGCCGCACCGATTTTTTGACGAGTTCGACAGCCTGTTCCCGGCTCAAACCGCGCTTTATGAAACCCTCGAGGGTGGCTTGGTAACTGGCGGTGATGGCGCAGTCCGCGCCGGCTTTGAAATAGTCATAGTGGAGCTGTTTGATGGCTTCGGGTGTTTCCAACAGCACCTTCGCCGACCACAACTCATCCTTCAGGTTGTAGCCGCGGCGTTCGAGTTCGGTGGCGAGCGCGCCGTCTATGACGAGTACGGGATAGTGGTTCAGGATGGATGCGATGGGGTTCATGTGCGCGAGGATACCATGAATTCACTCATTCGAAAGAACGCCCCTCTATCATATCCCGACCTTCAGGACGGCTCGTTCAACGACCATTGACAGGCAACGGCATATCGAGTATGATATATCATATTATGATATATCATATTATGATTATTAGGTGAAACCCATGGCATATGATCCCATCTTCTACTTACCCCTGACCGAGTCAACATTTTATATTTTGCTCAGCCTCGCGCCCGGCAGAAAACACGGATATGCCATCATGAAGGATGTAAAGGACTTGAGCCGGAGAAGGGTAAATCTGAGTACGAGCACCCTGTATACGGCGGTCGGACGCCTGTTGGATCAGGGGTTGATCGAACGTCTTCATGACGGCGGACAAGAATCGGGTCCGGGTTTGCCGCGTAAATCCTACGAGCTGACCGATCTGGGCAGGCGAGTCCTTGAAGCGGAGCATGTTCGTTTGCAGGGCATGGTCAAGGAAGCGCGCCTGCGCTTGAGGGAGGGCGGGGCATGAAAAGCCTGTATGCCCTGCTCTTGTATTTGTTCCCGAGGACGTATCGGGAGGAATACGGCGAGGAATTGCAGGCGGTCTTCAATTTGTCAATGGACGATGCGTCAGCCAAAGGGGGCTTCGAAGCGATGAGCGTCACCCTGCGTGAATTGAGAGGATTGCCGTACGCGATCCTCCATGCGCATCTGCGAGAGAGGAGAAAGGCAAAGATGGCTGGAAAATTCGCTTCACGCTTTGACTTTGAGCCGGGTTCGGGCAAAGAGACCTTTGCCGCGCTGACGCCGTTCCTGTTCAGCATGGCAATGGTCCTGTTTGGTTACCTCGCCAGGCATTGGATCGCCCCCATATGGGCGTCGATTGCCTTTGTCATCCTCTTTTGGTCCGCGGTGCTTGGCTTGTTCCTGCTCGGCTCCGCCAAAGGCTTGCCGCGCTGGTTCCTGCCGTATTTGGGGGTACTGTTGGCAATTGCCTCCCTTCTGTTCTTCAACTTCCTTGTAAATTTGAGGTTGGACGTTTGGTGGCACAGATCATCAGGGTGGGGGGACGATTTCAATTTTGGAAACTTCTTATGGATAGGATTGATCCTTCTGGTGTTCCTTTTGCTTGCCATATCGAGATCGGTTCCGAGGTTCCGCCCCTTTTACCAGCGGCTCCGGGACGATTGGCCCCTTCTTTCTTTTTTGTTGTATGGGACGATCCCCATGATCCTCTGGCTTAACTTCGATGATTACGTGAACGAAGAGCCTTTTTTCGCCCTATCCATCTTGATGCTCACGCTTGGCGGATGGTTCTATCTGCGAAAGGACAAACCGTTGAACCGCTTCATGTCGTTGCAGATCGGGCTGGGTTTGTCCATGGTCACGGCAGCGGCGGGCAAGGCGGCTTTGATATTATGGTCCCGGTCTCAGGAACTCGATTTTATTTTGACAGATGAACTGGTCTTCACGCTGGAGACCTGGCTCTGGCTGGCGGCGATTCTGTCGCTTCCGTATTTATTCCGTCTGTTGCCGCGGGCAGAGCTGCCTTCTCAAACAGTTTGATTCATCTCTATGCGGGGCTTTCTCCCAGTCATTCGGAGGATCAGGAAGATACCAATAAGCAAAATTAAAACGACCGTGTACGCCAAGCGGATTCCGACGGCGTCTGCCAGCCCGCCCAATGCGAGGGGCAGGGCAAGGATTGCTGTCCCTGACGCCAGAGTGGCTCGCGCTCCCGCCTGGACAGTGTTCCCGTTCGAGGCGTTGATCGCCAGTGACAGGGTCAGGGGATAGAGATTGGCGACCCCCAAACCGGTGAGGAAGAGACCGCTCAGCGCGGCAAGAACGTTCTCTGTGCGCCAGAAGAGCAGAAAGCCGATCCCGGCGACGACAATGGAAACGGTAACCACAGCACGAGTCGAGAACCACTGGACGAGCCGGCTGCCGAGGAGCCGCCCGATGATCATCGCCATGAGGAACAAGCTGACCGCTTGAGCCGCATCGGCCTTGGTTAACCTGAGAACTTGTTCGATGTAGTCCGCGCTCCAGAAGACCATGCAAAATTCCACGGAGACCCCGAGCACGATGCCCACCCAGTAAAGCCAGAAGAGGGGAGGAAGAGGCTGTTCGGACTGGACCAATTCTTTGGTGGAGGTTGAAGCGGCGGCAGAGGAGGAGTCCCTTCCGATGGTGAGGAACATCAAGAGCGGAATCCCTGCCATGAGACCCAGAGCCCACCGCCATTCCCCGATGGAATGAGCGGACCATCCCACCAGCAACGGCACAAAAGTGGAGAACAGGGAGGCGATGACATTGGCTTCGGAGAGCGCGACTGCTTTCATCTCGCCGTGCTGATCTGCCAGCGCCGCTGGGACGATGGCGAGAATAAGCGAGCCGACCAGTCCCATGAGGAAGGATGCGCCGATGGTGACGACGGGATGCCTGCCTGCGAGCAGGAGCAGGGCGCTCAGGCTCATGCCGAAAAGCCCTAGCCAGAGGGAGTAACGGGGTCCGATGCGCCGAATGACCAGATGCCCGCCCACGCCGACCAGCAGGATGCCGATGGCAAATGCCGTGAAGTGGAAACTGCTGACGGTGTACGTCAGTTGGAGTTCCTCCTTGATGAACGGTGTGATGGGCCCCAGTGCGTTGAGATAGTAGCCGTAGAAGGCGATTGAAAGATACGCCAACCACGTGAAGCGGTCACGGTGAAAGGTGTGTTGCATGATGAGGGTCTCCTTGTGAGGGCATTGTAATCCGCTTTGTGGAATGAAAAGACCTCGGAATTCTCAAAGAACTCCGAGGTCTCGCCTTTTGAAATGGCAGGGGCAGATAGCTGCCCGCCCCTACGAATAACATTACGCTTCCAAATCGTAATTCTCCGGCAGCCAGCAGCAAAGCACCAATTCTCTCGCCGCTTTGACCTCGTCCATTCTGCCGAATTTGGTGGTGTGCGGCGCAGACTTGACGAGTTCGGGCTGGGTCTTCGCTTCTTCGGCAATCTTGATGAGCGCGTCGGCAAAGGCGTCGAGCGTGTCCTTGTTTTCGGTCTCGGTCGGTTCGATCATCAGCGCTTCGTGGACGATGAGCGGGAAGTAGTTGGTGGGCGGATGGAAGTTGTAGTCCATCAGGCGCTTGGCGATGTCGAGGGCGCGCACGTCGGAACCTTCGAAGCGTCCTTCGGCGACGAACTCGTGCATGCACGTTCTATCGTATGGGATGTGATAGGTATTTCGCAAGCGGGCTTGCAGATAGTTGGCATTCAGCACCGCATACTGGGCGATGTCCTTGAGTCCGTCGGGACCGTGCATGGCGATGTAGGTGAAGGCGCGCACCAAACCGCCGCCGAAATGTCCGTGGAAGGCTTTCATGCGCCCGATGGTCTTGGCGGGTTTGACGAAGCCATAGAGCGGGGGCATGTCGTCTTCGCCCTCTTCGATGATGCCGACGATCGGCTCGGGGAGGAAGTCCACGAGATGCGCGGCGACTCCCACTGGACCTGAACCTGGTCCGCCGCCCCCGTGCGGGACAGCAAACGTCTTGTGCAGGTTGAAGTGCATCACGTCGAAGCCCAAATCGCCGGGGCGGACAATGCCGAGCAGGGCGTTGAGGTTTGCGCCGTCGCCGTACATCAAGCCGCCGCAGCCGTGAACGAGTTCGATGACCTTCTCGATGTTTTCATCGAACAGACCGAGCGTGTTGGGGTTGGTGAGCATCATGCCGACGACGGTATCGTCGCAGGCGGCTTCAAGGGCTTTGAGGTCCACGTTGCCGCGCGAGTCGGAGGGGATTTGGACGACCTGCAAGCCCATCATGCCGGAGGATGCGGGGTTGGTGCCGTGCGCGGAATCGGGGATGAGCATCTTCACGCGTTTATGGTCGCCGCGCGATTTGTGGTAGGCGCGCATGATGAGTACGCCCGTGAATTCTCCGTGTGCGCCCGCGGCGGGCTGTAACGTCACGCCTGCGAAGCCGCTGATTTCCTTCAGCCATTCCTGCAACTGGTACATCAGTGCAAGGTTGCCCTGCACGGTTTCGATGGGCTGCAAGGGATGGGTGTAAAGGAATCCTGGCAGGCGGCAGGTGTCTTCGTTGATTTTCGGGTTGTACTTCATCGTGCAGGAGCCGAGCGGGTAGAAGCCTGTGTCCACCGAATAGTTGAAGGAGGAGAGGTGCATGTAGTGGCGGACAACGTCCACTTCGGCGAGTTCGGGCAGGGGCAGGTCGGGGCGGAGTAACTCTTCGGGAGGCAGAGCAGTTTCGGGGACGTCGGAAGCGGGGAAGGTCACGCCCGTCCGTCCTGGAGAGGAGAGTTCGAAGATGGTCGGTTCGACGATCTTGACCTGGGTTTGTTCAGGGGCTTCAATCATGGCTCACCTCCGACAACACTTCGACAAGCGTGTCAATATCTTCCTTGGTGTTCATCTCGGTCACGGCAATCAGCATGTGGTCTTTGAGCGCGGGGTAATCCTGACCGAGGTCGTAGCCGCCGAGGATGCCGTGTTCGAGCAGATGCGCGTTGACTTCCTCGACGGGACGGTTGACGCACAGTGCAAACTCATGGAAGAACGGTTCGCTGAAGCACAGACCCATGCCTTCGATTTTGCTGAGTTGCGCGGCGGCGTAATGCGCTTTTTGATAGCACAGTTCAGCAACCTGGCGCAAACCCTTTTTGCCAAGCAGGGAAAGATAGACCGCCGTGCCGAGGGCGACCAATCCCTGATTGGTGCAGATGTTGGACGTGGCGCGTTCGCGTTTGATGTGCTGTTCGCGCGCGGTGAGGGTGAGGACGTAGGAACGCTGTCCCTTGCTGTCCACCGTTTCGCCGACGAGACGCCCCGCCATCTTGTGGACGTATTGTTTGCGCGTCGTGAAAAAGCCAACGCTGGGTCCGCCATACCACATGGGGATGCCCAGCGGCTGTCCGTCGCCGACGACGATGTCGGCGCCCATCGAGCCTGGGGTCTTGAAGAGGGCAAGAGCGGTGGGGTTGGCGACGATGCAGGCTAACGCGCCTTTGGCGTGGATGCCTTCGATGAGTTTGGTGTAGTCGTAAATGCGCCCGAAGAAATCGGGGTATTGGACGATGACGAGGCAGGTGGCATCGTCCACGAGGGACAGCAGGTCAGAAGGCTGGTAATCGGTAATGGGGAATTGGTCGTCGCCGGCGAGTTGCAGGTCCATGCCCTGGGTGTAGGTGCGGATGACGGCGCGGTATTGCGGGTGGACGGTGGGCGCGACGACGACTTTCCTGCGCTTGCCGCGGAATTGTGCAAACGCCATGTTGACGGCTTCTGCGGCGGCGGTGGCGCCGTCGTAGTGCGAGGCGTTCGAGACCTCCATGCCTGTCAGCGCGCACATGAGGGACTGGTACTCGAAGATGGCTTGCAGAGTCCCTTGCGAGATTTCAGGCTGATAGGGAGTGTAGGCGGTGTAGAACTCGCCGCGGCGCAGGATGTGGTCCACGACGGAGGGGATGTAGTGGTTGTACATGCCCGCGCCGAGGAAGGAGATGAGGTCGCTGCGGACGTTTTCGTTCGCCTGCGCGAGACCTGAGAGTTCGTCCAGCGCTTCCATTTCGGTGAGCGCGGGGGGCAGGTCGAGTTTGGGGAAGCGGTGTTTGGCGGGGACGTCCTCGAACAGTTCGTCGAGCGATTGGACGCCGATGGTCGCCAGCATCGCATCCCGTTCTTTGGGACTGATGGGAATATAGGTCATGGTGACTCCATGTTGGTAATTGGTAAATGGTAATTACCACTTACCAATTACCAATACTAATGGGCGCGTTCCGCGCAATATTTCTCATACGCAGCGGCGTCCATGACATCGCCCGGCGTGCCGCCTTCGAGTTGGATCATCCAGGCTTCGCCGAAGGGGTCGGAGTTGATGAGTTCGGGCTTATCGGGGAGGGCTTTGTTGACCGCCGCGACTTTGCCGGAGGCAGGCGAATAGACCTCCGCCGAGGCTTTGACCGATTCGACCGAGGCGATGGGCTTGCCGGCTTCGATGGTATCGCCTGCTTCGACGAGGATTTCGACAAAGACGATGTCGGAGAGTTGTCCCTGGGCGTAGTCGCTGATCCCTGCTTTACCGGAGGCAGGGTCGAACCATTCATCGGACTTGGTGTATTTCAAATGGGCGGGGGCGTTCATGGAATATTGCTCCTTTAGTTGGAATTTTGGCGATTAAATACAAAAGGCGCACGAAATACATCATGCGCCTCTGTAGTGTGACCTGAGAGATTATCCCATAAGGGATTTACACCGTCGGTATCCCGTGAGGGATTTTCCAGAGTTGGGTCGGGGCAGGGTCCTTTTGCCTGAGAGTTTCACCTGGTTTCGCCTTGCCAGGTTTGCCCCTTCGGCGTCCGTCGCTTGGTCTCGATACTTTTGTACTCGGCCAGCGCGTCGGATCTCTTCCCTGTTGCCCGTTCATTTATGATTCCATTTTATGGTTTTGGAGAACGAGAGTCAAGAGGACGAAAATCCCCAAATTAGGTTTTATTTTTCGGGAGGAGCAACTCTGACCTGTTCCTCCCGCCGCATGATGGCTTCCAACTCCGCAATCTGTGACTGATATTCCGGATCATTGATCAGGTTGTTCAGCTCATACGGGTCGATTTTCAGATCGTAAAATTCGGAAAGGTCATTGTCGGTCTCGATGTATACCGAGTCTCCGGTGTGGATCGCCGTCCAGTGACCACGGTCGGGCCAGGCTTCGAGCAGCAAATGAGTTCGCCACTCTCCCTCGCCTCGCAATAATCTGACCAGTGACATCCCATCGATGATCTCCGGCATGGGTGTTTCGGACAGTTCATAGAGCGTGGGTGCGATGTCGATGTTGGACGCGAGCCCCTCCTCGGTGTACGGCGTGGGGACCAAAGGCGGATACCGTAAAGCGAACGGTATTTTCACGGACTCTTCGTATGCCGTGCTTTTCGAGTCCATGCGGTGTTCGCCCCAGTGCTTACCGTTGTCGGATATAAAAATGACGACCGTGTTATCGAGTTCGCCGGTCTCTTCGAGTTTTTTCATGATTTCGCCAATTGACCGGTCCAACGCGATCAAAGTCAGAAGTTGCCTTCGCCGGGTGTTGTCGATCTGAGTCGCGGCTTCCTCGGAGAGAAGCCCCTTGCTTGCAATCGAAGACGGTTTGTCGGAAATATCCTCCTCATTGTAGTTTGGCGGGCGGAAGGGAGGCAGATCGGTGAGGAGTTCCTTGTCCTCTTTGAGCGGCGTGAACGGCGCATGAGGGGCATTGGGCGCAAAGATCAGTAGGAAAGGCTTCCGTTGACTCGCGGCTTTGTCCAGATACTCCCTGACATACTCTTCAAACAGGTAGGTGATATAACCGGTCTTTTTCTCCCAAGTGCCATTGATATTCAGATTGGGGTCGTAATAATTTGGCACGGTCCCGCCAAAGAAGGAAACCCAATAATCGAATTCGGATCGCGGCTCCCCCTTCCACGAATTGAGATATTTCCCAACCAGCCCCGTATAGTATCCGTTGTTGTGCAAGTCCTCCACCACGGTTGGAAGGTTGAGTTTATCTTCATTGACATGCACATAATGATTATGAGCGTACAGACCGGTCAATATGCTGGCGCGGCTCGGGCAGCAAAACGGCGTGGTGATGTAGCCGCGCGAAAATGTGACACCCTGATCGAAGATCAATTGCCGGGTGTTGGGCATATACTCCATGGTGTCAAAGCGTTGATCGTCTGTGATGATGATCAAAAAGTTGGGCCGTTTGTCATTAAGGCGAGGCAATGCCTGGCAGGCTTGCAGAAGAAACGCGAAGACAATGAACGACAGGATGAATTTTCTGTAGCGGAGCATGAGACTCTCTTGATGTGAGGTTTGGGTCGATTGTATCGCGATACACGGGCATTGATTAAATGAAATCAGGTCACCACTGATCGGTGACCTGATCGACTCTGGAAGATTTATGCGACCTTGCGTGTCCGCGGCTTCTTTGGTTTTTCGGGTTCTGCCGGCGCTTCCTCGGCGGGAGGTGCAGGCGGCTCTGGGAGAACAGGAGCCGGCTCCGGTTCAGGGACTGAGGCGGGTTCCGTCATCGGAGCGGGAACTGCAGGGGCGGCAATCCCGTTTATGCGGGCGAAGTACTCCTTGACCACCATATCGTTATAAAAGACCAGGGAGAGAATGCCGACCGCCATCGAGAAAATATTGCCGGTCACGACACACGCGATTTCGAAGACTGCAATGTTCGTGGAGGGTTTCACCGGCTGAGCCGGGTTGCTGAAAAGTTTTGCGGCATAGATGATCTCGAAGATACCAAGGATGGTGGGCAGGATGGTAATGGGAATGCAAAAAATGCCAATGACCGACGCGAGCGCCGTGCCGGAAGCGGCGATGCCCCAAAAGAGGTTGACGATGCCGCTGGCGAGGGTCATCCAAGCAATCACGTTGACAAGAGTGGGTTTTTGCAGGTTGTTCTGTGTGTTCATTTCTTTCTCCTGAAAAGTTCTCACTTTCATATACGGTATTCCAAAAGATTGGTTGCGCTGAAAATAACGCATACCCGGCCGATCCGACTCGGCCGGTTGTGCGTTATTCTTATTCAGTTTTGGAGAAGTAATTAACAGGGATGATTATGCCCTACTGCCTATTTGTTTAGCCGGTCAAAGTGCTTCGCACCCAGTCGCCCACCAGCCAATATTTGAAATCCTGTCCCTGACTGGTCTGGATTCCGCCATAGATTCCATATCCAAGGGCTACCAGGGGCATTGCACTGATAATGCACGCAATGGGAATGCACAGGATGCCAATTAAAACCGTCGAAAGGAGACTGGTGATAAACCATACCACGCCCGCGAGTATCCCGCCCCCAACCCACCAAATAAGCTGAAAAATAAGCGCTTGCAGGGAATGGTACGCCACATATCTTGAACGATCTTTATAGACCATATAGATGATCAAAGGAACCACCGGTCCCAGGATGCCTGAAACGAGATTGACCAGCACGCCGAGATGAGCAAACATCGCCCATTGCCTCTCTTCATTTTGTGAAAGGGGTATTTGGTCTGCGCCGGGGACAGGGGTGGAGGGGAAAGGTTCGTTGTTCATGGGAAATCCTTTATATGATTGCGGAAACGATGAGGGTAGTCTATCACAAATAAAATAAAACGGCTCATGAAAAATCATGAGCCGTTATCCGTTCAAAATATGCTTATGCCCAGCCTTGTTTGCGGACAAAATCACTAATCATTGGAATGCGTACATCCTGACCCATATACGCCTGATACGCCCACCAAAGCATGACGAGGAAAAGGACGGCGCCGAAACCACAGGTGACTGTGGAAAGGATCGAAAGCACCACAGTGGCAACAAGCGATTGCACAGCGTTGAACTTAATGTAAGGTCTGGACTTCTTATCCTCCATAAAGAGAACGATGAGAGCAATCAGGGGGATTACATAACCGAGTGCAGCCCACAGTTTGTCATCACTGGTTATGTCAGACATGGGTTCTTGAGACATGATACATTCCTCCGGGATGGTCTGGTTTTGGATTTGCGCAATTTTACAACCAATTAAGACAAAAAGCAACCAATTTTTAAAACCCATCAGTACGGGCAAGGTTACACAATTCCTGCTGGTACAATAACAGCATGACAAAAGTTGTTTTCATGGGCTCTCCCGATTTTGCCTTACCTTCATTGCGGGCACTTGCACAACAATATGATGTCGTCGGCGTCGTCACCCAGCCGGACCGCGCCTCCGGGCGCGGGCGCGAACTCAAAGCACCGCCGGTCAAAGTGCTGGCGCAGGAACTGGGTATCCCGGTCGTGCAGCCGGAAAAACTCAAACAACCCGAAGCGATGGAACAACTGCGCGCCTGGGAACCAGACTTGATCGTGGTCGCCGCGTTCGGTCAAATACTCCGCAAGGATGTTTTGGACCTGCCGCGTTTCGGGTGCATCAACGTCCACGCCTCGCTGTTACCCCGCTGGAGGGGCGCTGCGCCGATCAATGCTGCCATCCTTGCCGGGGATGAAGAGACGGGTGTGACCATCATGCAAATGGACGTGGGACTCGATACCGGTCCCATCCTGGCAAAACGCGCCATCCGCCTCAAACCGGACGATACGGCTGCCTCCGTTACCGAGGCTTTGTCCAACCTAGGAGCGGACCTTCTCATCGAAACCCTGCCCGATTACCTGTCTGGCAAATTGATCCCTCAGCCGCAGCCCGAAGATGGAACGACCTATGCGCCGATGCTCAAAAAGGAAGAGGGTAAACTTGATTTCACGCGCGACGTGGGCGAGTTGGAACGCCGAATCCGCGCCTTTAATCCCTGGCCCGGCGCCTTCATGGACTTCGACGACACGATGCTCAAAGTCCATCGCGCACATGTTACCCCTCTCCCCGCGGGAGAGGGGCTAGGGGTGAGGGCAATAGAGGCGGGGCAAAGGCTCATTGTTGAGAACCAGCCCGCCGTCGCGGCGCGAGGCGGGGTTCTCGTCCTCGATGAAGTTCAACCGGCGGGGAAAAAGCCGATGAGCGGGAAGTCTTTCCTCGCCGGCGCGCGGAATTGGCTTGAGTAGTTCAGGCGGGATATTCTTCTTTCACGATCTGGATAAATTGCTTGGCAAGAAACGATTGCGTCCGCTCGGCGTGAGTAGCGGCGGCAATTTTCCGCTGCAACGCGGCTCCGCTAAGCGGACGATAGTTGATCTGTTGGCTTGTATCGCTGAGCGCTAACGCGCGAGGGACGAGGGAAATGCCCAAACCGATTTCAACGCAATTCCTAACCGTGATGAGCTGCGATGTGTCGCAGACAATCTTCAATGCCAGATTTTGTTGATAACAAAAAGATTGTACTTGCTCACCGAGGCAGTGCATTTCGCTGAGCGCAATGAAGGGAAAATTATCCAGTTCGGCAACCTGGATGGAAGTGTGCGTCGTGATGTCGTGATTTCTGGAGGATGCCACCAGCAAGGGTTCGCTCAACAACTCTTCTGTACGGATGAGGCGATTATGAATGGGCATGCTGGTGATGCCCACATCCAATTTACCATCCACGAGTTCGCGGACAAGGGCATCCGTCAAATCTTCGTGGACGGAGAGACGCGCCTGGGGAAATTCCTGGTTGAAGCGTTTGATGACACGCGGCAGGACAAAAGGCGCGATAGTGGGAATGAAGCCAACGTTCAAAGTGCCGCGGCTCGTATCTGCATCCTGTTTTATGGTGTGTTTTATGTCCTGCAATTCGGCGAGAATGCTGATGGCGCGGGGGAGTAAGGCGCGCCCTGCGTCGGTCAGGACGACGCGGCGGGGGAGACGGTCAAAGAGGGGCTCGCCCAGTTCCTGCTCGAGTTTTTGGATTTGCTGGCTGAGGGAAGGCTGGGCAACGGCACAGCGTTCAGCGGCGCGGCTGAAACTTCCCGTTTCCGCTACAGCCACAAAATAGGTCAGTTGGTGAATTTCCATTTTTATAGGTTTTAACTATGGTCAATATAGGCGATTTATATTTTACGTCTATGTACAAGAATTGTACAATGTATTCATAGGAAATGAGCCGACACTCAAAAAGGAGTACCCAATGACCGACCTAAACAAATGTCCTGTTGCCCACGTTGGCATGACTTCCCCCAGCCGCGGCATGTCCAACCGCGATTGGTGGCCGAATCAACTGAACCTGAACATCCTGCACCAGCACACGCCTGCGTCCAATCCGATGGACCCGGGCTTCAACTATCGCAAGGAATTCAAGAAACTCAATCTGGCTGCGGTCAAGAAAGACCTCGCCCAGTTGATGACCGACTCGCAGGAGTGGTGGCCTGCGGACTGGGGTCACTATGGCGGTTTGATGATCCGCATGGCATGGCACAGCGCAGGGACGTATCGTACCGGCGACGGCCGCGGCGGAGGCGGCAGAGGCAACCAGCGCTTCGCCCCCGTCAACAGTTGGCCCGATAACATCAACCTCGACAAAGCCCGCCGCCTGCTCTGGCCCGTCAAAAAGAAATATGGCAACAAAATCTCCTGGGCTGACCTGATGATTCTCGCGGGTAATGTCGCGCTCGAGTCCATGGGTTTCAAGACCTTCGGTTTCGGCGGCGGACGTGAAGACATCTGCCAGCCGGAGGAAGATATCTACTGGGGGTCCGAAGCCGAATGGCTGGGCGATAAGCGTTACAGCGGCGAGCGCAATCTGGAGAATCCACTGGCGGCTGTGCAGATGGGTTTGATCTATGTCAACCCCGAAGGTCCAAACGGCAATCCCGACCCTGTGGCATCGGGACGCGATGTGCGCGAAACCTTTGCCCGCATGGGCATGAACGATGAAGAGACTGTCGCCCTCGTGGCGGGCGGTCACACTTTTGGCAAGGCGCACGGCGCGGGCGACCCCAAACTGGTCGGTCCCGAACCCGAAGCCGCCCCTCTGGAAGAGATGGGCCTGGGCTGGAAAAATAAATTCGGAACGGGCAAGGGCGTTCACACCACCTCCAGCGGCATCGAAGGCGCCTGGAAGCCGAACCCAACAAAATGGGACATGGGCTACTTTGACATGCTCTTCCGCTACGAGTGGAAACTGGTCAAAAGCCCGGCGGGCGCGCATCAGTGGGTTCCTGTGGATTGCAGACCCGAAGACATGATCCCCGACGCGCACGACCCGTCGAAAAAATTCCCGCCGATGATGACCACCGCCGACCTGTCCCTGCGCTTCGACCCGATCTACGAGCCGATCTCGCGCCGCTTCCACGCGGACCCCGAAGCGTTCGCAGACGCATTCGCCCGCGCCTGGTTCAAACTGACACATCGCGACATGGGACCCAAGTCGCGCTACCTCGGTCCCGAAGTCCCGAAGGAAGATTTGATCTGGCAGGATCCCATCCCCGCGGTCAATCACAAGTTGATCGGCGCGAAGGACATCGCCGCGCTGAAGAAGGAGATTCTCGCTTCGGGTCTTTCCATCTCCGAACTGGTTTACACCGCTTGGTCCTCCGCCTCCACATTCCGCGGGTCCGATAAGCGCGGCGGCGCAAACGGGGCGCGCATCCGCCTCGCGCCGCAGAAAGATTGGGAAGTGAACCAGCCCGCGCAACTGGCGAAAGTCCTCAAGACGCTGGAGCGCATTCGCAAAGCGTTCAACAGCGCGCAGAAGGATGGCAAGAAAGTCTCGCTGGCAGACCTGATCGTGCTAGGCGGCTGTGCGGCGGTGGAAGCCGCGGCGAAGGCGGCGGGGTTTGCCGTCAAAGTCCCCTTCACTCCGGGTCGCATGGACGCCTCGCAAGCACAGACCGACGCCAACTCCTTCGCCGTCCTCGAACCCGAAGCCGATGGCTTCCGCAACTATCAGAAGACAATCTTCAACGTTTCCGCCGAAGAAATGCTCGTGGACAAAGCCCAGCTGCTCACCCTGAGCGCGCCTGAAATGACTGTTCTCGTCGGCGGCTTGCGTGTGCTGGGAGCCAATTATGGCGGCTCACAACATGGCGTGTTCACCAAACGCCCCGGCGTTCTGACCAACGACTTCTTCGTCAACCTGACCGACATGGGCGTGGAATGGCATCCCGCCGACGAAAGCGCGCAAACCTTCAAAGCCCATGACCGCAAGACGGGCAAAGTCAAATGGACGGGTACGCGCGTGGATTTGATCTTCGGCTCCAACTCACAGTTGCGCGCGCTCGCCGAAGTCTATGCCCAGGACGACAACCAGAAAAAGTTCGTGCACGACTTTGTGTCCGCCTGGGACAAGGTGATGAACCTCGACCGTTTCGACATCGCCTGATTGTGTAAAGACGCGGACGATTACTCCGGTTTGAAAACCTATTCTGTCTGACAAATCAGGGTTGTGTAGAAACACACAACCCTGATTTTTTGTTATAAAATAAACGCAACTTGGAGGCAAAATCATGCCAAAATATGTTGCCGCAATCGATCAAGGTACGACCAGCACTCGTTTCATCATTTTTGATCACGGGGGAAATATTATCGCTATTGACCAGAAGGAACATCAGCAAATTTACCCGAGACCTGGCTGGGTGGAGCATGATCCGTTGGAAATCTGGGCGGTCACGCGTGACGTAGTGGCTGGCGCGCTCTCGAAAAGCGGAATCGCCCCTTCGGAAATCGCCGCCATCGGCATTACCAACCAGCGCGAGACGACAGTCGTATGGGAAAAATCCACGGGCAGGCCAGTCTATAACGCCATCGTCTGGCAGGATACGCGCACCGACGAGATTTGCAACGAACTCGCCAAACAAGGCGGGCAGGACCGTTTTCGCGCAAAGACCGGCTTGCCGCTGGCGACGTATTTTTCGGGTCCAAAAATCAAATGGATTTTGGATAACGTGGAAGGGGCGCGCGCCAAAGCCGAACAGGGCGACCTGCTCTTTGGGACGATGGACACCTGGCTGATTTGGAATCTGACCGGCGAGCACGTCACCGATGTGACCAACGCCTCGCGCACGCTGTTGATGAATCTGCACACGCTGGATTGGGACGATGAGATTTTGGGGATTCTCGATATTCCGCGCGCGATGCTGCCGAAAATCAAATCGTCGTCGGAGGTGTATGGGGCGGTTCGTTCCGGCGACCTGAAGAGCATCCCCGTTGCAGGCGACCTCGGCGACCAGCAGGCGGCGCTCTTTGGGCAGACCTGTTTCGAACCGGGCGAGGCGAAGAACACCTACGGCACGGGCTGTTTCATGCTGTTAAACACCGGAGAAAAAGCGGTGCCATCCTCCGCCGGTCTGCTCACCACGCTGGGATACAAAATCGGCAGTCAGCCCGCCGTGTATGCGCTGGAAGGTTCGATTGCCATCACCGGCGCGCTCGTCCAATGGCTGCGCGACAATCTGGGCTTGATCGAAAAATCGTCCGACATCGAAGCGCTGGCGCGGACGGTGGAAGACAACGGCGGCATCTACTTCGTCCCAGCCTTCAGCGGGTTGTTCGCGCCCTATTGGAAGTCCAATGCGAGGGGCGTCATCGTCGGCATGACGCGCTACGTCAACAAGGGACACCTCGCTCGTGCCGCGCTCGAAGCCACTGCCTACCAGACGCGCGAAGTGCTGGACGCGATGGAGGCGGATTCGGGCGTCAAACTTACCGCCCTCAAAGTGGACGGCGGCATGGTTTTCAATGAACTGCTCATGCAATTCCAGGCAGACGTGTTGAATGTGCCGGTCATCCGCCCCAGGGTGGCGGAGACTACCGCCCTCGGCGCGGCTTACGCGGCGGGGCTGGCGGTCGGCTTTTGGAAGGACTACGACGAACTGCGCGCCAACTGGGCAAAGGACCGGGAATGGCGCCCCAGCATGGACGCCGGGACGCGAAAGAAGTTATACTCTGGCTGGAAGAAGGCAGTCACAAGGACATTCGACTGGGTTGAATAAAATAAAGCGTCATGTTCCAAGTTTCAAGTTCCGCGTTGTTTGGAACTGAAACCTGGAACTTGGAACGGATATGAACCGACAGGAAATCCTCTCTCGCATCAAAGAAAACCCCGAAGTCTCTGTGCTGATTGTGGGCGGGGGCATCAACGGCATCGGCGTATTCCGCGAACTGGCGTTGAACGGCGTGGACGTTCTGCTCGTGGAGCGCGGGGATTTCTGTTCCGGCGCGTCGGCGGCGTCCTCGCACATGGCGCATGGCGGCATCCGCTATCTGGAAAATGGGGAATTCCGCCTCGTGCGCGAAGCAGTGCGGGAACGCAACTTGTTGATCCAGAACGCGCCGCACCTGGTCAAACCACTGCCCACGACCATCCCCATGTTCAAGCGGTTCTCCGGTCTGCTCAATGCACCGTTGAAGTTTCTGAAAATGTTGGACAAGCCCTCCGAGCGCGGGTCACTGGTCATCAAACTTGGCTTGATGATGTACGATGCCTACACTGATGCGCAGGGCGGGAATCGGATCGTTCCCAGACACAAATTCCATTCCCGGAAAAAGTCGCTGGCAAACTGGAAACTCCTCAACCCGGAAGTGCTAAACACAGCTGTATATTACGATGGCGCCATCCTCCAGCCTGAACGGCTGGCAGTTGAAATCCTGCTTGACGCCGAAAACGAAAACCCAAACGCGCGTGCTTTGAACTATATGAGCATGATCGGCGGGAGCGAGAATACCATCATCCTGCGCGACGAATTGACCGACGAGAATTACGACGTGCATCCGAAGCTCGTCGTCAACGCCGCTGGTCCGTGGATCGATTTTACGAATCGCAAGCTTGGTTTGTCCACGCGTTTCATTGGCGGCACCAAGGGTTCGCACATCGTCGTCAAACACGATGAGTTGCGCGAAGCGATCGGCGAGAATGAATTCTTCTTCGAAAATAAGGATGGTCGTATCGTCCTCATTTTCCCGCTCTATGACAAGGTATTGATCGGCACGTCGGATATTGCCGTCGAAAATCCCGATGAAGTGCGTTGTACGGAGGAAGAGGTCGAATATTTTCTGGAGATGGTAAAGCGCGTCTTTCCGACCATCAAGCTGACCCCGTCAAACATCGTTTTCCAATTCTCGGGTGTTCGTCCGTTGCCCCATTCCGGCGCGAAGACCACCGGACAGATCTCGCGCGACCACAGCATCGAAGTAGTCAGCGGCGATTGGACGAATCTTTCCTTCCCGATCTATTCACTGGTTGGCGGCAAGTGGACCTCCTTCCGTGCCTTCTCAGAGCAGGTGACCGATAAAACGCTGGCATTCCTTGGCATGAAACGCCAGAAGGACACACGTTCCCTGCCCATCGGCGGCGGTCGCGGTTATCCGCGCACCGCAGACGAACTGAAACGCCAGATCGAAAGCCTCTCCGCGTGGACAGCATTACCCAAAGATCGAGTGCAGATTTTGTTCGAACGTTATGGTACGCGCGCCGAGTCCATCGCCACGTTCATGAGCGGCGGCACCGACCAGGTATTACGCTCCCTGCCTGATTACACCCGCCGTGAAATCATCTTCCTCGTCCAACATGAAAAGATACACCATCTTGATGACTTGATCCTGCGCCGGTCCATGCTGGCGATGCTCGGGCGTCTCACGCTCGACTCCATCCATGAACTGGCGGGAGTGCTGAGCAACGCGCTGGGCTGGGGCGATGAGCAGATATCCGCTGAAGTGGCGCGCACCCTGTCCATATTGGCGGACAGGCATGGGGTCCGGTTATGAGGCGGATGGTACAATAACGCTCTATGAATCTTTCCATTGTGATTCCGGTCTACCGGGGCGAGACGTACATCGAGCCTCTGGTCGAGCGATTAAACCGGGTTCTGCCTGATATTGCCGACAAGTACGAAGTTATTTTTGTGAATGATGGAAGCCCGGATGGAAGCTGGGGGGTTATCGAGCGCCTCGTAAAAAAGTATGCGTGGGTGAGAGGTATCCGCTTGATGCGTAATTACGGTCAGCACAATGCCACGCTCTGCGGTGTGCGCGAGGCGCGTTATGAAGTGACCGTCACCATGGATCAGGATATGCAGCACCCGCCGGAGGGAATCCCCCTGTTGTTGGCGGAACTCGAAAAGGGAGCTGATGTCGTCTACGGTGCTCCCAAAAAATTACCTCAGGGTTTTGTCCGTAACATCCTGACTGCGGTCATCAAGCAGATTCTGGCGAATATCATGGGCGTTCCGTCGGTGAAGACCATCTCCTCTTTTCGTGCTTTTCATACCCATTTGCGCTCCGCATTCGAAAATTTTCGAAGCCCCACGTTGACGCTCGATGTCTTGCTTTCGTGGGGGACCAAAGGGTTTACCACGGTTCAGGTCGATATTGCGGAGGCGCGCGAGTCAAACTACAACTTTGCCACACTGGTGGAAGCCACGGTTTTGATCCTGACAGGCTATAGCACCATGCCTTTGCGCCTCGCAAGCTGGGTCGGTTTTATCATGACTCTGTTTGGGTTGGGGGTTTTTATTTATGTGCTTGTTGTCTATTTCACATTGGGCAGTCTGCCTGGGTTTCCGTTTCTGGCCTCCATCATCGCTTTATTCAGCGGCGCGCAACTCTTTGCACTGGGGATTTTCGGCGAATATCTTGCGCGCATCTTTGACCGGGTCATGGACCGACCTCCCTATGTCATCCATCAGGCATTGGAACAGAAATGAACGTTGTCATCCTGCAGCCTTCCTACATACCCTGGCGTGGATATTTCGACCAGATCCGCCGCGCCGACCTTTTCGTCTTCTATGATGACATCCAGTACGACAAGCACGGCTGGCGCAATCGCAACCAGATCAAGACTCACCAGGGCAAGAAGTGGATCACCATCCCTGTGCATTCGAAAGGCAATACGCAAGGGGTTCCGATTAAGGATGTCCGCATCGATTGGTCGAAGCCCTGGGCGAAGACCCATCTGAAGTCGATCACGATGTCTTATTCCAAGGCGCCTTATTTCGAACGGTATCTGCCGCTTTTGGAGTCCTTTTTTCAGCGGCGGGATGAGTTTCTGGCGGATTTCACCATCGAGACTTCGATCATCCTCGCCCGTGAGCTGGGGTTCACTTCGACGCGTTTCATGCGCTCCTCAGAGTTATCCGGCATCGAGGGACAAAAGACCGACCGGGTGATTAATGTGTTAAAACGAGTTGGCGCCACGTATTATATTTGCGGCCCATCCGCCAGTAGTTACATGGAACCTGAAAAGTTTGCCGCCGCGGGAATCCCGTTTGAGTATATGCAATACAATTATCCAGAATACCCGCAGTTGTATCCGCCTTACGACCCGTATGTGACGATCTTTGACACGCTGTTTATGGTGGGGCCGCGGATCGGCGAATATTTTTCACAGACCGCGAAGGATGAAAAATGAGCACTGAGGAAACACAACGGAAGTTGAACCGGTATTTTTCCGAAAAATTGGATGAATTTGGCGCGACCCCCAGAGGCGTGGATTACAACGGTCCTGAAGCCCAGGAACGTCGCTTCGAGCAATTGGTGAAGGTCATCGATCCGTCCCGCCCGTTTACGGTGATCGATTATGGAAGCGGGTATGGGGCGATGTTCGATTTCCTGAACAAAATGGGCTGGCAATTCGAGTATTACGGCGTGGACTTGATCGAGAAAATGGTCCTGGCTGGGCGCGAGTCCCACAAGAATTTTCCCAATGCCCACTTTACAACCAACGACCGTGAACTTCCAGTTGCCGATTATCTACTGGCGGGCGCGATCTTCAATATTAAGCTGGATGAAACGTATGAGAATTGGCAGAGTTTTGTTGTTGAGACCTTGGAAAGAATGAACGAATTGTGTTCCAGGGGCTTTTCATTCAACATGCTGACAAAATATTCCGATCCCGACCGTGTGGCACTACGCCCCGATCTTTTTTTTGGCGATCCCCTATTCTTCTTCGACCAGTGCAAACGCAGGTTCTCCAGGAATGTCGCCCTGCTCCATGATTATGGGTTGTATGATTTCACCATTCTTGTACGCAAGGATATGTAGTTTATCCATCCCTGCCTGCATTATGCGATGAACATTGTCCAGGCGCCGCGCGCTTCCGCGATCCTTTTTCATCTTCTTAAGAGCCGGAAGGATGTTCGTCCCTGGCTGTTGCCAGCCAATATTTGCCCGATTGTTCCCATAACGTTCCTGAAGGCGGAGATTCCGTTCGAACTCGTCGATATTTCGGCGGCGACTCTGCACATGGACCTGGATCAGGCTGAGGCGTTGGTCAGGACGCGTCGGTTTGGGGGATTGCTGTACGCGCACACATACGGTGAAGCGTCCACACCGGTCGATTTTTTCCGTCAAGTAAAGCAACTGGACGATTCCATACTCCTTGTGGATGACCGTTGTCTTTGCTTGCCGGGTTTACAGCCCGATGAGAACAATCCTGCCGATGTTCAGTTGTTCAGCACGGGATACGCAAAGATCGTCGATCTCGGGCAGGGTGGGTACGCGTTCCTTCGTGATGGAATTTCCTACCACCCGTTTCATGTACCGTTCACTTCGCGCGACCATGAGCGGATCGAGCAGGAGTACAAGAAGGCACTCCATGACCGGACTGTGTTCGAGTACAAGGATTGCGATTGGCTGGAGACTGACGCCGAACTTAAGCCGTGGTTGGAATATCGACAACAGATTGATGAAGAACTTGGGCGATCATTGAAACGACGCCTCAGCTTGAACGCCATGTACATGCGCCTCCTGCCGCCGGAAATTCAGTTACCCGACGGATACCAGATATGGAGATTCAACATCCGGGTCGAAAACAAACCCCAAATCTTAAAAGCGATATTCGACGCGTCCCTGTTTGCCAGTTCGCATTACGCTTCCCTCGCGGGGGTCATGGCGGCGGGATCTGCTCCGCAGGCTGAACAGCTTGCTGGCAAGGTGATCAATCTGTTCAATGACCGCCACTTCGATGAGCAAAAAGTGGAGATGGTCTGTGAAGTGGTGAAGTCGCTCCTGCCTTGAGTAGTGCGCGAAAGTTCAAATGTGGGCATGGTAAAATGATTTCCTATGTCTTCCAGGAAACCCAAACCTGTCATTGACCTTGTGATACCGGTTTTCAACGAGGCGGGAGTGGTCGAGCAGACGTACGAAAAAGTCCGTGAGGTGATCGATTCCCTGCCATACCAGTTCAGCGTCTATTATGTCGACGATGGTTCGACAGACGGCACCTCTGAATCGCTTGCCGCTCTTGCCAGGAAGGATAAACGCATCACCGTGCTGCAACTGGCGCGGAATTTCGGTCATCAAGCGGCGCTCACTGCCGGACTTGACGCCTCGCATGGTGATTTTGTCATTTCGATGGATGCGGATGGGCAGCACCCGCCGACAATGATCCCTGAAATGATTCGCTTATTCGAGCAGGGATATGACATTGTACAGGCGCAACGCATCGAGGATGGTCAGGGCGTCTCATTCAAGCGGATTACCTCATCGGCTTTTTACAGCCTCATCAACCGTATCAGCGGGACACGCATCGCACCCGGCGCGGCGGATTTCCGCGGCATGAGTCGTCAGGCAGTGGACGCGTTGAAGTCCATGCCGGAGTTTCATCGTTTTTTACGCGGCATGATCTCGTGGATCGGCTACAAGACCGTCATCCTGCCGTATCATGAGACGACGCGTGTGGCGGGCAGGTCGAAATATTCCCTTGGCAAGATGTTCCGTCTGGCAATGGATGCCATCTTTTCGTTCTCATTGATGCCGCTTTATATCGGCTTGAGCGCGGGCGGCGTGTTCTTCTGCCTCGCCGCGCTGGAGATGATCTATGTGTTGTCGTTCTGGATCGAGGGTGATACGTCCACCCTCGCCCCAGGTTGGAGTTCGCTCATGTTCGTCATCCTGATCGCCAGCGGCATGTTGATGATCCTGCTTGGCTTCATCGGTGTGTATGTCGGGTACATCTTCCAGGAAGTCAAACGCAGACCCATTTACCTGTTGAAAAAGGGAAATACATGAGTTCAAGTGAACGACCGATTTATCATTTTACCTTGCTGCGTCACGGGGAATCGGTGGGCAATGCCGAATCGCGCTGGCAGGGACAGTCCGATTATCCGTTGACTGACAAGGGACGCGCCCAGGCGCGCGCATTAGCGGAAAGATGGAAATTGGAAAAGGTCCGCTTTGACCTGGCGATTGCCAGCCCGCTGGAACGTGCGCGCGAAACGGCTGAGATTGTCGCCGCCACTTTAAACGTCAAACTCGAACTCGACCCGATCTGGATGGAACGCGACATCGGTGAAATGGAAGGGCTGACAGCCGAGGAAGTGCGCCAGAGACCCCAGCCGCCGTTTACCACCCCGTATGACTCAATCGGCGGCGACGGCGAAGGGGATTGGGAATTATTCCTGCGCGCCGGGCAGGCTCTGCATGACCTCCTGCGCCGACCGGCGGGCAGTTACCTCATCGTGTCGCACGGTGGTTTGCTCAATCAGTTGATGCACGCCATCGTTGGGATGGCTCCGCACGTCGATCCCTCCGGTGTGCGTTTTCGATTCGAGAATACGTCTTTTGCGCGGGTCGTTTATTTCCCGCATCAGCATCGTTGGGCGATCGATGCCGTCAACGACCACGCACACCTTAAATCTCAAAAACAACAAGAAGTGGACCATGGCATTGTCTGAATCATCGAGCCACCTCAACGGCAAATTGAAAGTCCTCACCTTTGGCGCAGGGGCAATCGGCACCTATATCGGCGGGAGCCTCGCGTTGGCGGGGCATCAAGTCGTTTTCGTGGAACAACCCAAGATCGTTGAAGACCTGCGTCAACGCGGCATGCGGCTCGATCTCACTTTGGATGTACGCCGCAGGACGAAGGAAGCCTCCCGCCTGGACCCCTCCGCGTTCGTGATCGTTTCCTCCTTGGATGATGCGCTTCGCTACGGACCGTTTGACGTGGCTCTGTTTGCCCTGAAATCATTCGATACCCCTGCTGCGCTGGAGGGGCTCAAGCCTTTCGCGGACAAAATACCGCCCGTCCTGTGCCTTTCCAACGGTGTGGATAACGAACCCTTGATCGCGGACGTACTCGGCAGGGATAAGGTCATCTATGGCACAGTGACATCCGCCATCGGGCGGCGCGGCGCAGGCGATATCGTGCTGGAACGTCTGCGCGGGATGGGCGTGGCAAGGGGACATCCCATGTCGGAAAAATTGAACTCCGCTCTCGACAAAGCATTTCTCAATTCGCGCCTGTTCGACGACGCGGCTTCGATGAAATGGTCGAAAATGCTTACCAATCTGCTGGCAAACCCGACCTCCGCCATTTTGGATATGACGGCGGGTGAAGTTTTTGCCAACCGGGACCTGTACAAGGTTGAGATCGCGATGCTTAAAGAATGCCTCGCAGTAATGGAAGCGCAGAGGATTAAAGTCGTTGACTTGCCGGGGACCCCTGTCCGGGCGCTGGCATTCGCGACGAAATTGCCTTTGTGGCTGTCAAAGCTTTTGCTTGGACGCGCGGCGGGGGCGGGGCGGGGCGGAAAGATGCCATCGTTCCACATCGACCTGCACTCCGGGCGCGGCAAAAGCGAAGTGGAATTTTTGCATGGCGCGGTGGTACGGGCCGGGGAGAAGTTCAACGTGCCGACCCCTGTCAATAAAACGCTGACTAACACACTGTTGGCGCTCACAAACAAGGAAATCCCGCTTGAGGAGTTCGCCCGTAAACCGGAAAAACTTCTACGGTTATTGGAAAGGTAGCAAGCCGGGAAGTTTGCAAGTTAACCTCCACGCCTCAACTTGTAAACTTGAAATCGAGAGACCATGTCCATTCAAATCGTACAACCAAGAAATGAAGTCGAAATCCATCTTCCCGATGGAAGAGTGTTGTCAGGGCCGCGCGGGGCAACGGTGGGGGAATTCCTCGCGGCAATCGAGCATGACTCGCAATTGGTGGCCGCGATCGTCAACGATGAATTGCGGGAACTGACCTACCCGATTGAGATCGAATCGGAGGTCCAGCCGGTGACGATCACGGGACCGGACGGGGCGCGCATTTACCGCCGTTCGCTCACGTTTTTGCTTGAAATGGCTTTTGCCGACCTGTTCCCGAATGCCAAGCTGTTTGTGGATCATTCCGTCGCGTCGGGGGGGTATTACTGTCAGGTGACGGGACGCAGCCCGTTATCTGAGTCCGAACTCGAGGCGTTAAAAATCCACATGCAGGAACTCGTCGAGTCCGACCAGCCGTTCGAACGCAAGGAAGTCCCGTTGCAGGAAGCCGTCGAATATTTCCGTTCGCGCGGCTACGACGACAAGGCCTATCTGCTGAAATATCGCAAAAAGGATTATCTGACCCTCTACCGCCTTGGCGACCGTATGGATTATCACCACGGCTACATGGTACCGTCCACGGGGTATTTGCGCGTGTTTGACCTGGTGCCGACTGATGGCGGATTCACGTTGCGCTATCCGCGCCGCCATGCACCTGATGTCCTCCTGCCGATGCCGGAATACCCCAAACTGCTCGCCGCATTCCGTCAGTACGGCGGCTGGCTGACGCGTCTGGGCATCGATAATGTCGGCTCGTTGAACGACGCCATTGAAGGCGGGCGCGCCGACGAGATTGTGCTGGTTTCGGAGGCATTCCATGAGCAGAACCTCTCGACCATCGCCCGCCAGATTGCGGAACGGATCGACCGGAGACATTTGATCCTGATCGCGGGTCCTTCGTCTTCCGGCAAGACCACGTTCTCGCGGCGGCTCACCGTACAGTTGCTGGCGCTCGGGATTTCACCGTTCCCGCTCGAACTGGATAATTATTTTCTCGACCGCGACAAGACCCCGCTTGGCGAGGACGGCAAACCGGATTTCGAATCGATCGAAGCCCTGAACCTGCCCCTGCTTTCCGAGCATTTGCCGCGCCTGATCCGGGGCGAAGAAGTTCAGTTGCCGCACTATAACTTCAAGACCGGGAAGAGTGAAGCAGGGCACGTCATCCAGCTCAAGCATGGACAACCGATCATCCTCGAAGGCATTCATGGACTCGACCCGCGGCTCATCCCCGAAGATTTGAGCGGCGAGACCTTTCGGATCTACGTCTCCTGTCTGACCCAGTTGAACCTGGATCGTCACAACCGCGTCTCCACCACCGACACGCGGCTTCTGCGCCGCATCGTGCGCGACGCGCGCGAACGCGGCTATACCGCCGCCCAAACCATCTCGCGCTGGGAATCGGTGCGAAGCGGCGAAAAACGCCATATCTTTTTGTTCCAGGAGAATGCGGATGTAATCTTCAACTCAGCGCTGGCGTATGAAATGGCGGTGTTGAAACCGTATGCCGAGCCGCTGCTGAGACAGGTCCCGCACGGCACGCCGGAGTATATCGAAGCCAAGCGGCTACTTGCTTTCCTCGAATGGTTCCTGCCGTTGGATATCGATCTCGTGCCGGATAATTCGCTCCTGCGCGAATTTTTAGGCGGCTCGATCCTGAAAGATTTTACGGTGTGGAAAAATAAATAGACTCTATCGGAAATCAAATTGGGATGCAGATGAACGCTGGCTTGCGTTGATTCAAAGAGAAAAAAATCTGCGTTTTCTGTATTTATCAGCATCCAAATCAAGTTTTCGGCTTATTACCGATCAAGTCTAAATTTACGGCACTGTCGGCGCTTTGAACAGCAGCCCTACCACATAGCCTGCCAGCGCGCTGACCGTCCCAATGACGGCCATTTCCATTCCACTGCGGAAGGGTTTGCCGACCGTGACCCGGGCTTTGTACGCGCCCACGATGAACAACGTCAACGCGGCGATGACGACGGCAAACCAGATGCTTATGCTCACGTTCAGGAAGAAAAACGGAGCGAGCGGGATGAGGGAACCGATCAGAGCGGAGAGTCCGACCAGGAGGGCGGAGCGAAACGCTTTTGATTTTTCCGGCGGCGTCAACTGAAATTCCTCCGACATCATCACGTTGACCCACACATCCGGGTTGGAGGTGATGACCTCCACGATCTTGTCGAGCGTCTCACCGTCGAAGCCCTTTTTGCGGTAAATCTCGCGGATCTCCTCGATCTCCACATCGGGGGCAAAGTGGATGTGGCGGTGTTCGCGCTCGCGCTCGCTGTGATAGAGGTCGTGTTCCGCCAGTTTGGACGTGTACGCGACCGCGCCCATCGAAATGGATTCGGCAAAGGTCGCCGCGAGACCCGCCGCAATGACGATGCGGGAATCGGCGGTCGCCGCTGCGACCCCCAAAATGACGCCGAGCACGTTGACCAGCCCGTCCTGCCCTCCCAGGATCACATCCGATAGGAAAAATTCGCCGTGATGTGGATCGTGATGGTCGTGTAAACGAACTTGTTCGATCAGTTTACCGATTTCGTTTTGCATGGTTATCTGTCCAGATTCATGTCATCCATTGAAATCTCATCTTCTGCCGGTTCAAGATGGGTGAAGACGGTGACCACGCCTCCCATTGCAGAGCGGAGATCTGTCTCGAAATCCTCCACGATGTGGTGAGCATCGTGGACGGTGGTCTCGCCGGGGACGAGGACATGCACCGAGATGAATCGGCGCGCCGCCGCCTGACGTGTGCGCAAAGCGTGAAACTCCACGCCTCTGGCGCGATACCTTGCCATGACATTTTCGATCAGATCGCGTTCCTGCTTGGGCAGCGCCGCATCCATGAGACCGGAGACCGAGCGGCGAACCAGTTGGATTCCTGTCCAGATGATGTTGAACCCAACGAGGATTGCCACAATCGGATCGAGCGATTGCCAGCCGGTGAGCCCGGCGACTGCCACGCCGCCAATCACACCGGCGGATGTCCATACATCGGTCATGAGGTGATGTGCGTCCGCTTCGAGCGAAATGGAATGGTGCTCTCTGCCGACTTTCAGCAATACGCGTGAGACCGTGAAGTTGATTAGCGATGCCGCCGCTGAAACGACCAGCCCCAGTCCGAGTTGTTCCATTGCTTTTGGGTATATCAACCGTTGGACTGCCGTGATGAGAATGCCTGCCGCTGCGCCGAGGATCAAGAGTCCTTCCGTGATACTGGCAAAGTACTCCGCCTTGGTGTGCCCGTATACATGATCTTCGTCAGCGGGACGCGCCGCAATGGCAAGCATGAACAGCGCCATCGCCGCGCCTGCGAGGTTGACCAGCGACTCAATCGCATCGGACAGCAGACCGATTGATCCCGTTAAAGCATAAGCTCCGGCCTTGAGCGCGATGGTTGCAACTGCCGCGCTAATGGAAAGCCAGGCGAAGCGGGTGAGCGATTCCCGGTTTTTCATCGTGCCCCGGCGTTCGGCGGGTTTGTGAGACATTTAATTATGATACATGTGGGCGGGATTATTGATAATGGACAAAAGTCACAACTTAAAACCGAAACGGGATGGGGAAAGCCCATCCCGTTTATGCGACGGGAGACCTTCAATTCATCCCGATTCCGCGCGTCATCATTGGTGCTGCCAGCAGGATGAACACGATGCCCGCCACCTCCAGCCAGAGCACGAGTCGAGTTCGTTTGTATTCGCTTTCACTGATCTCCGGTGGGTTGTCTCTGCTCACGACCTTATTCCAGCGGATGTAGCGGATGGTCGGGTCAATGGACAACAGTCCAACGATGGCGAATGCTGCCATCTTCACCCAGAAGAACGGGTTGTGGATGTAAAAGTTTACACCCTTTTCAAAAAGGAACACGCGCAACAGGCCGATGATCAGCAATATACCGGCGGAAATGCCATAAACCAAATCCACGCGTTGGATGCGGCGCGCCTCTTCGATGGTCATCCCTTTGCGGAAGGCAATAAATTCATAGACCAGGCTTGCCACCAGCGTGAACGCAAACAGGTGATGCAAAAATGCCATGAATGCGGTTGTCATAAAATACTCCTTTAGATTTTACTTGTAGATCTGGTACATATAGGACTTTCGCTTCTCGAAAACCGACGATCATAGACCGTGTTTATGCAGTCTGAGCGGGAGCCCGGAAACCTTCCCCGGCTGACTCTTGAATCAATCCGTCGTCTCCGCCGATTGCCCCGCTCCCAAAACAACGTGATTGATCGTCATGGCGATATGTCTATTTCTCCGATACCGGCGTGCCAGTTCGATTGCTCTCAAGACGCTTCCGCGCCGTTTCGCGCCGACCCACTGCCTGCACGTGTTCCATCGCCGCGGCAAGACCGAAGCGCGGCATGTTCCCGTATACACATTCGAACTGATTTGGATGGACGATGTACGTCTCATGCCAGATACCCACACTCCCATCGGCGCCAACGGCTTGATTGAATTTCTTCCAGGGACCAAGATGTGGGTCGGATGGATTGCGGGCGAATTTTTCAAGATCTTCAAAGGAACGCCAGTATTGAATCAGCACAGGTCCGCTGAGGTTCCAATAGAACTCAGCATGCAAGAATCCCTTTTCGGGATTTGTAAACAACGACTGCAACATCGGTCCCATTGCGGCCGATACGGGAATCCACTTGTCGAAACGCCACCATTTGTTGACACGCATTCCGATCAGAAATACGACGAAGGGTTCGTCTGTCTGGGCGGTGTAGCGACCGTTAAAGATTTTACTCATTCGTTACTCCGTGAAGAATTGTTTAGCGATGGAATTCATTTCATACATGTACAACTCATCGCCATTACTCCCGAAGGGAGGCAGGTTGTTTGCAATTTCCAGCGAGACAATACCGTGCACGCGCGACCAGATGATCATTGCAACCGACATGGATAATAAATCTGCATCGCCGCCGTACTTTTTCCATATTTCAAAACTTTCCTGATACTCTTTCTTGACCCTGGGGAAGGTCGTGATCTTCAATTTTCCTGCCACACGCAACTTCTCAACAATACTGACGAGGGCGCTGAGTGAACGAGCCGCGGAAGGCAGGACTTCCATCTTCGGCGCTTCATAGCCTGGGATGGGCGTCCCAAAGATGAGCTGATACCGTTGCGGATGGGTATGCGCCCAATTGCGATATGCCAAACCGATCGCCAATAAACGGGCGAGGTCGTTATCCCCTTTGACCGCATCCCGCGCCTCGATCTGTGAGTCGCCGAAGGATGTATACGCGTCGATGATGAGTGCAGTCACCAGCGCGTCGCGGTCGGGGAAGTAATTGTAGATGGCGGGCGCAGTAATCTTAAGCTCACGCGCAATGGCGCGGAGCGAAAGGGCAGGGGTGCCAAACTCCGCAATCTGCTTCCATGCGGTTTCCTTGATGGCTTCCTGCAAATTGGGGATCTGTTTCTTCTTGACCGGTCTGACCATGTTCTCTCCTAAATAAACACTGTAAATATACAGTGTTTATTTACTCTTGTCAAGGGATTTGACTCCGGGCGTTTTCTCTTTTTCGCGGATCGCGCATAGTTCAATATGGGCTGATATATTTCATCTACCAAGTCCGCGGCTATAATTGTTCTGGCAAATTTGCTGTTACTTTTTTGCTCTCCCTGCAACATATGTTTGGATTCCCGATGAAGAGACTTTTTCTCCTTTTGATACTTTTCCCGTTGTTATTTGCCTGGAGCCTGCCGTCGGCGCCGGTTCACGCCGGAGACCCGAACCAGCCTCCGCTGCAGGAAGAATCGCCCACTCCGACTCTTTTCCCTCCCACCCCGGCAGAGATCATCGAAGCGGTCAATAACCTGCGTCTCTCACTTGGGTTGAAACCGCTGTCCGTGCATCCCGTCTTGATGGAAGTCGCCGCGTTGCAGGCAAACGCGCTTGCCGCCTCTGAAGGCGCAGTGGGACACGAACGCCCCTGTGGCATGACCCTTGGACAGCAATTGCTTTCGATGGGCTATCCCCTCCTCGGCGACCTCACAATGGACGGTTACCGGTCCGAGAACTGGGTGACAGCCATGACGAAGGAAGATGCGATTGCATTCTGGTTGAGCGACGACGAGCACACCAACACCATGCTTTCCCCCAACCGCAGCGACATCGGCGCGGCGGTGGCAGTCAGCGACCAGATCTATGTGGTGCTCGAAACCGCATGGAGCACCAGCAGTGGAAAAATGCAATATGATGCCTATCGCATTCTGACCGCCATTCCTCTGACCCAGTCAGCCTGTTTGAGGATGGCGACGCTCAACGCTGATGGAAGCATCTCGCAATATTCGATCCCGGTTGTCGTCAGCACCGCGCGCCTCGATGGGGATGTTATCCACGAAGTGAAATATGGGCAAACCTTGTGGACTCTTGCAGACCAGTACAAGGTCAGTGTGGAGGAGATCAAACGTTTGAACGGTCTTACGGAGGATACCATCGTCCCGGGGTGGAAATTGTTGATCCAAAAAGCCGCAACACAACCCGTACCAGTGACGGACACTCCGCTCAGGCCCCCGCTCACGTTGACTTCCACGCCATACCCGACTTCCATTCCATATCACACGCCCACTTTCACCGCCACCCCGACCATCCCGCCTGTGGACGCGGGGCAATTTGTAAAACAAAACAGCACGGTCCTGGTCGCGCTGTTGGTCAGTCTTTCGGTATTGGTGGCGGGAGTTGTTGGTTTCGGGAGGAAAAAGAAGGAAAATTAAAGGCGGCAGTCGAATTTACACCGACCGCCGCCTAGCACTTGCAAATTCAAGAGGGCCCTATTTCACCAGTTTCCACGCGATGGGCAAGACCAGCGCGGCGGCGAGCAGTTTGACCGCGTCGCCGATTAGGAAGGGAAGCACTCCAGCCGCAATTGCCTTGCCAATCCCGCCGAGGACGACGGACAGCCACGCAACACCAAAAGCATAAATAATGACCGTCCCGACCAAAAACGGCAGCATGGATGTGCGAACGCTTCGCTCTAAGCCGCGTTCTGCCAGCAGACCAATGACATACGCCGCGACGATGAAACCGACAAGATATCCAGCCGTTGCGCCGGTCAGGATGCCGAATCCGCTTACGCCGCCGGCAAAGAAGGGAAGTCCGAACGCGCCCTCAGCAAGATAAAGCATGAGAGATGCCGCGCCGCGTTTCGAACCCAGCGCCGCGCCGATGAGCAGAACGCCGAACGTCTGCCCGGTGATCGGAACGGGCGTGAATGGCAGGAGGATCTCCACCTGGGCCAGGGCCGCCACGAGCAGAGAACCGGCAACGATCAGGAACAGGTCACGAACCCAGCTCGCTGTGCGAGGAAGGTAACGATGGGAAAGGGTGGGTGCTAAAGTAGTCATTTTTTTCCTTTGCTATTACTATAAGTTTGTGAATTAAACACGGTTCTGCCCCGTTGGTTTTCCCTCATTATGAGCGAGGGAGCGGCTAAATTCATGGGCTTTTTGGCAGTTTTATCCTTATGGACGAAAAAGGCCCACCCCAATAACCGCTCCCGCTACGAGTGGGCACGGCGATGACGATTCACCGTGCCCCAACCGGCTATTTCTTTCCGAATTTCTTCATCAAAATATCCTGCAGAGTCGGTTGACCGATCTCCTGTAGTTCATACCGCACACGCTGATAAGGCTTTGTGATCTTGATAACGCGGGTCAGATCGATGGGTGTGCCGATTACGACCATATCCACGTCGGACGCGTTGATCGTTGCTTCCAGGTCCCTCATCTGCGCTTCGCCGTATCCCATTGCCGGGAGGATGGGTCCCGTCTTCGGGTACTTGGCATATGTTGCCGCGATGGATTTCACTGCGAACGGGCGCGGGTCCACGATCTCCTTCGCACCGAAGCGGCGAGCTGCCACGTAGCCGGCTCCATACGCCATCTCACCATGCGTGAGAGTTGGTCCATCTTCCACGACCAGAACACGCTTGCCGCGGATTGCTTCGGGGTCATCCACGAAGAGCGGAGAGGCACCTTCGATCTGGATCGCCTTCGGGTTCAACTTGCGCAGCGACTCACGAACTTTGATGACGTTCTCGGGGTCAGCGGTGTCCACTTTGTTGATAACGAACACGTCCGCCAAGCGGACATTCGTCTCACCGGGGTGATAAGAGAATTCGTGACCGGGACGATGCGGATCAGCCACCACGATTTGCAAGTCGGGGACGTAGAACGGAAAGTCATTGTTACCGCCGTCCCACAGGATAATATCCACTTCCTTCTCTGCCGCGCGCAGGATTTTCTCGTAATCGACACCGGCATACACAATCACACCGTTGTCGATGTGTGGTTCATATTCCTCACGCTCTTCAATGGTAGTCTGGTGCTCGTCGAGATCATCATAATCTGCAAAGCGCTGGACTTCCTGCGCAACCAGATTACCATAAGGCATCGGGTGGCGGATGGCAGCGACTTTGTAACCCAGCTCTCTCAGGATGAGGGAAACCCGCCTCGTTGTCTGACTTTTGCCTGATCCCGTGCGAACAGCGCAGACCGAAACGACCGGCTTGGTGGACTTGACCTGGGTGTATTTCGTGCCCATCAGGCGGAAATCTGCGCCCGCAGCATTGACGATGCTCGCCTTGTGCATGATGTATTCGTGCGGCACATCGCTGTATGCAAAGACAACCTGTTCCACACCATGTTGTTTGATGAGGTCGACCAGTTCCTCCTCCGCCCGAATGGGGATTCCGCTGGGGTACAGGTCACCAGCCAGTTCCCTGGGATAGACGCGTCCTTCGATGTCCGGGATCTGAGTCGCGGTAAAAGCCACGACTTCATAATCCTTGTTGCCGCGGAAAAACGTATTGAAGTTGTGGAAGTCGCGTCCCGCGGCGCCCATGATGAGAGTTTTGATTGGCATAGGGTTCTCCTATCATTAAAAGTCACGCTGAGGACAGTGTCCAAAGAGTCCCGGTTTTGGTTTTGGACCCTTTGTTTTTACCCAGTGTGACGTTTTACACTGTGATGCGATTCTAAATAAAACAGGCTAAACGTAAAAGATAACGTTTAGCCTGTTTCCTACATGACCTCTGGCGCTTGGATGTCCAGCAATCGGAGCGAGTTGGCGATGACCTGCTTTGCCGCCGCCACCAGCCGCAGGCGGGCATTCTTGATGTTCTCATCCTCGCTTTGCAAGACCGGCACCGCATGGTAGAACGAGTGGAAGGCGTTTGCCAAATCGTAGGCGTACGCCGCCATCACCAACGGACGGTACTCATTGGCCGCCTGTTGCACCGCGTCGGGAAAGCGGGAAATCTGTTCGATGAGTTCGATCTCGTGTTTGGTAAGTTCGAAATTGAAGGCGGCAGGTTGAAGGTTGGCGGCTTGAACATTGGCTTTCTTCAAGATGCTGTTGGCGCGTACGTGCGCATTCTGAATGTAGGGACCTGTGCGCCCATCGAAGGATAGCGCCTCGTTGATGTCGAAAACGATGTCCTTGTTATTGTCCACTGCCAGCATGGAGTAGACCAACGCGCCCAACCCGATTTGTTCGGCAATTTTTACGCGTTCATTTTCGGGGATGTTACCGCTGCGTTCCGTCTCCAACGACAGCACACGTCTGACCGCCTCATCGTAGACCTCCTTGAACAGCACCACGCGTCCGCGCCGTGCCGACATCGCACCTTCGGGCAGGGTCACATACCCATATGCCAGGTGATAACATTTGGGCGCCTGCGGAAACCCCCATAGTTCCAGAATTTTGAAGACCTGCTGGAAGTGCAGACTCTGACGAAAGTCGACCACATAGATCGAACGATCCACGTGATATTGCTCGAATTTTTGCTTGGCGAGCGCCAGATCGTTCGTGCTATAGAGTGCAGTGCCGTCGCTGCGCAGAATGACCATCGTGCGATACTTTTCCTTGCTCAGCCCCAACTTTTTGTCGATCTTGACGATAACGGGACCCTCCGGGCGTTCATCATCCGCAATGCCCTTGGCAATCAACTCGTCCACGATCTCTTTGCCGAGCTCATGAGCGGTGCTCTCGTAAAACCAGACATCAATGTTGACATCCAGCATTTTCAGCACTTCGCGTAATTCGTCGAGACTCCACTCGCGGGTCGTGTTCCACAATTCCCTCACGTACGGATCGCCTGCATCCCACTTGCGGAGCATCTCGCGGCGCTCGGCATCATAGGACTCCCGTTGCGCAGCCTCTTCGGGCGTCTCATTTTCCTTCTTTTCGAGCTTGGCTGTCGCTTCGGCATAGATTTTCAACAACCATTGACCACGCTCGTGAACGCCCTGCGGCTCCTGTCCCTTGTAAAACCTATCGTATGCCCACAACACGGTAATGACGCCAAGACCAATATCGCCGGGATATGAAGCGCGGATCGTATCGAAACCCGCGAATTCCACCAACCGCGCCAGCACCTCACCCAAAATCGTGTTGCGCGCATGTCCGATGTGGAACGAATGGTGGGTATTAGGTTGGGCATACTCCACCATCACGCGTTCGCCCTTGGGTCGACCGCGGCCAAAATCATCCCCGGCTGAAAGCACTTCATCCACCACCCGCCGCGCATAATCGGACGTCTTGAAGTAGACGTTGAGATACCCTTTCACCGCTTCCGCGTGACTGATGCCTTCAACGCCTCCCACCTCCGCCTTGACCTGCTCGGCGATCTCCTGGGCGCGTTGCGGCACCGGAAGCTTTTTCCCTTTTCCGGCGCGCACCTCGTCCGCTGCGGTCTGGAAAAAGGAGGTGGACATGCCCCACTCTCCCGAGAAAGGAATGGCAGTCCACTTCAACGCCGCAAGGGGAATATCGTTTGCCGCGCAGTATGCTTTTATTTTGTCTTCGATGGTTTGCTGGATGTCTTTAAACATGATGAAAAATTATATCAGGTAACAAAAGCGGGAGCCTTTCGACTCCCGCAATGTTCACTTGCCTTCTGTATCGGTTACTTTGACTTTGCCTTCGGGGCTTCAGCAGGCTTGAATGAAGCGAGTTTCTTCATCAGACGTGCCTTGCGGCGGGCGGCATTGTTCTTGTGGATCACACCCTTTTCGGCGGCTTTGTCGAGGGCGCTGATCGCCTTCAAGACGGCTTCCTTTGTCTCGGGATCACCTTCTGCAAAGGCAGCGCGAGCCTGATTCACGGCAGTACGGGCTGCTCCGCGAACATTGCGATTGCTCAGACGGCGCTTCTCGTTCTGACGGTTACGTTTGATTTGCGACTTGATATTAGCCAAGGTCTTCCTCCAGTGTATTACTTGCCTTTACGACAGCGGACGGTATTTTACATGAGGGGACTTGATTTGTCCAGCAATTTTACGGTTTCGCCGAGACGACCACGAAGTACCCGCCGAGCAGACTCTTCTCCGAAGAGACGTACGCCACACCGAAGACAGTGGTGTTTGGATTCAACAGGTCGGCTTTGCTGGTGGGGTCATTATTCCACCAAGTGAACGCGGACTGCGGGTTGCCGCCATAGAACGGGCTCAAGGCATACAGATTCTCGACTACGAGCGAGGCGGTGAATCCCTGTGCCTGGACGCGCGTCTGCGGGGTGGAGCTGTTCGACCCAGTGTGACTCAGGGTGTTGGTACAGAGCAAGTCAATGGCATGCGTCCGGGCGGCGGCAGTCAACTGCGCGTTGACACTTAACGCGGCGAGTCCGTTGCTGGTGCGGGCGGTGTTAATCAGATTTTGCAGTTCGGTCACGAATGCCGGGTTTTCCTGATATTCACAAGTAGCTGAGGAAGAAGGAGCCACCGGGGTATTGCCTCCCGATGCAGCAGGGGTCGCAGTAGCTATCGGAGCTTGACCCTGCGGCGTTGGCGTCGGTGATGAAGTAGAAGTAGGAGGAAGCGTCGCGGTCGCCGTCACGAGGTTGACGGGAATCTTCAGAATCTGCCCCGGTTGCAGGTCATTGGCGTTTTCGATATTGTTGACTGTGATGATCTCATCCAGAATGCTGTTGAATTTTGCCGCAATGCCTGCCAGGGTGTCGCCAGGCAGGACGCGGTAGTCGATGCGTGTGCCGCGCGTCAAGTTAGGGGGGAGGGATGTGGCAGTGGGAAGCGTGGATCCTGGTGCCGGGATTGTGATGATCTGTCCCGGGACAATATTGAAATTATCTGTGAGCGATGCGTTTGCGTTTAGGATCAATAACACACCATCTTCGCCCAGGTCGAATCTTTCAGCGATGGAGATCAGCGTGTCGCCTTCCTGAATGATGTAATCGGTCGGTCCGGAGCGGGTGGGAGTCAGGGTGATAGTCGGCGTTTCAGTGATCGTCGCAGTAAAAGTGGGGGTCGTGGTGTTGGTGGGGGTGAACGTTAGCGTGGCAGTGGGCGTGTCAGTAGGGAACAATTCACCGATTGGGTTCTGTCCCGAACCGAACAGCCAGACTAGGATGATGATGATTCCTATCACGACCAGTGCAATAGCGCCGTACACCAACAATGGCCCCCTCTGCTGGCGTCGTTTTCGGTAAGAGCTGATGACATTCGAAGTATTGGATGGATTTCGATTCAACATTTTTATTATTTTCCTTTGAGAATGCAAAAGGAATACGTTCAAGGTATCCTTTTACAGTGAAAATAATTCTACCTGAAAAATATGAGTTTCGCATAAGCGGTTTGGTGGTAGGACAGGCAGAGAAACAAAGTGGGCGCGTTCCAAAACGCGCCCACTTTGTTTCTTCTTTATCGAAAAATCTTGTTATCTGTTCACGTGTTCTTTCAAATACTTGCCCGTAAACGAATCTTTAACCTTCATCACTTGTTCGGGTGTGCCCTCGGCAATCAACTCACCGCCACGGTCGCCGCCTTCGGGACCCAGGTCGATCAGCCAGTCGGCGACCTTGATGATGTCGAGGTTGTGTTCGATGATAAGCACCGAGTTGCCCGCGTCTACCAGCCTTTGCAGGACCTCGATCAGTTTGTGAACATCTGCCGCATGCAGCCCCACAGACGGTTCGTCCAACACGTACAGCGTGCGTCCAGTGGCGCGGCGAGAAAGCTCCTTCGAGAGCTTGACGCGCTGCGCCTCACCGCCGGATAACGTTGTAGCCGGTTGACCGATTCGGACGTAGCCCAATCCCACCTCCTGAAGCAATTTTAGTTTGCTTTGCATCGGGGGATAGTTCTTGAACTCCTCCAGCGCGTGGTCGACAGTCATATCCAACACATCGGCGATGGAATACTTGTCGCGGAACAACACCTGCAAGGTCTCGCGGTTGAAACGCTTTCCGTGACATACATCGCACGGCACGTACACATCCGGCAGGAACTGCATCTCGATGCGCAGTTCACCCTGTCCCTGGCAGGCTTCGCAGCGACCGCCATGCACATTGAATGAGAAACGCCCCGGCTTATAGCCGCGCACCTTGCTTTCGGGCAGTTCGGCAAACAACTTTCGGATCTCATCAAACAACCCGGTGTACGTTCCAGGGTTCGAGCGTGGTGTGCGTCCAATGGGTGACTGGTCGATGTTGATGATCTTATCGAGATGCTCGATGCCTTCGATCTTCTTATGCTCGCCCCATTGCGTATGCGCGCCCATCAGTTTCGCGGCAAGCGCGTTGTACAGGATGTCACTCATCAGCGTGGACTTGCCAGAGCCGGAGACGCCTGTGATACACACCAGCTTCCCCAGCGGAATCTTGACATCGATATTCTTCAAATTGTTGGCGGATGCGCCCACGATCTTGAGACTTTTTCCGTTCCCCTCCCGCCTCTTTTTGGGGATCGGGACTTGTTTCCGCCCCGAAAGGTAGGCGCCTGTCAATGACTTTGGATGCGCCAGAATCTGCTTCGGCGTTCCCTCCGCAATGACTTGACCGCCGTGCTCGCCCGCCGCGGGACCGAGGTCAATGACCCAATCCGCCTCGCGGATCGTTTCATCGTCGTGCTCGACGACCAGCACGGTGTTGCCCAAATCGCGCAGACCTTTGAGCGTTTCCAACAGCCGCGAATTGTCGCGCGGATGCAGCCCAATGGACGGTTCATCCAGCACATACAACACACCTACCAGTCGTGAGCCAACCTGTGTTGCCAGACGGATGCGTTGTGCCTCCCCGCCGGACAGTGTCACGGCAGAGCGATTCAGGGTCAGGTAATCCAGACCAACATTTACGAGAAATGTGAGACGTTCCTGAATCTCCTTGATGACACGCTCGGCAATTGCCCTCTGTTTGGATGTAAGTGGGGAATTCTTGCCGCCCAGTTTCTTGACCCAATCCAGTGTCTGCAGCACGGGCCACGAGTTGGCTTCCACGATATTGACATTGTCCACGGTCACAGCCAGCGCGGCGGGGTTGAGACGTTTTCCCTTGCATGTCGGGCAGGGGCGGTCGGTCATGAATTCGCTGATCTTCTCGCGGATATATTCGGAGTTGGTCTCGCGATAACGGCGCTCCAGGTTGGTGATGATCCCTTCGAAGGCACGCGTGAACTTGAACTCGTTCCCGTTTGTGTTCTTGTATGTCATCTGAATCTGTTTGTCGCCTGTGCCATACAGGATGACGTTCAGTTGCTCTCTGGTGAGGTCCTTGACGGGTTTGTCGAGGTCGATTTTGTAGTAACGTGCCGCCGCTTCGAGCGCCTGCCAGTAGTAACCGCCTTCTTCTTTCGGCCCGCTCCATTCCATGCTGGCGACCGCTCCCTCGTTCAGGGACCGCTCCGGGTCCGGGATGATGCGCTCCGGGTCGATTTCCAGTTTTGAGCCAAGTCCCTGACAATCCGGGCAAGCGCCCTGCGGCGTGTTGAACGAGAAGGTGCGCGGTTCCACTTCCGCGATGCTGACGCCATGCTCGGGGCAGGCGAGATGCTCGGAGAAATGGATGTCCTCGTTCTTATCCACAAGGTTGACCGAGACATAACCCTCGCCAAACTTGAGCGCGGTCTCGACCGAATCGGTCAGACGGGTGCGCGCAGCTTTTTTTTCTTCCTTGCTACCGTTTTGCGAAATGACGAGGCGGTCCACGACGGCTTCGATAGTGTGTTGCTTGTAGCGGTCGAGTTCGATCTCCTCGTCGAGCGTCGAGACAGTCCCATCCACGCGGGCGCGAGTGAAGCCTGCCTTGCGGATTTCCTCAAAGACGGCTTGATATGTCCCTTTGCGGGCGCGGACGAGGGGAGAAAGGATCAGCACTCGCGTGCCATCGGGGAGTCTCTCGATTTTGTCCACGATTTCCTCTGCGGATTGTCTGACCACCTCCCGCCCACAAACGGGGCAGTGCGGAATGCCTGCACGCGCAAACAGGAGACGCATGTAGTCGTAGATTTCGGTAACGGTGCCTACTGTCGAGCGCGGGTTGTGACTCGTCGATTTTTGATCGATGGACACGGCGGGCGAAAGTCCGTCTATATAATCCACATCGGGCTTATCCATCTGTCCGATGAATTGGCGTGCATACGCCGACAGCGACTCAACGTAGCGGCGCTGACCTTCTGCGAAGATGGTATCGAATGCCAGCGAGGATTTTCCCGAACCCGAAAGCCCGGTGATGACCACAAACCTGTCACGGGGGATTTCGACGGTAATGTTTTTCAGATTATGGACTCGCGCGCCGACGACGCGGATGACGTTGGATGACATATGACTCCTCATGGGAGAATGAAATTATAGCACATTTGTTTCAATAATGATTTTTCAGTGTTACATATACAAAGATGGCAAACCTTTATTATACCAACCCTGCCAAGGGGACTTCGGAAATCATATGTTGGGGAATGTCTAACATCGAAATCAACAACTTCCATCATTGCGAGGAGGGCGGTAGCCCGACGAAGCAAACTCCTCGCAAATTCTGGGATTGCTTCGCCCTTTCGGGCTCGCAATGACATGGTTATGTGTTGGATGATGGACACTCCCATATGTTGTTGCGGAACCCGATGGAGGCAAAGCAATTTCCATCGAAACGGGCAGATCTTATCGAGAGACATGCCCTCATTTATCAGGAGATTGATCCGGACAAATCGGCATCACCCCTGCAACGACATTCCCTTCGCGTGCTTGCAACGAAATTAAAATATCCCATGTTATACTCACTGCAACTTCTAAAACCCGTCGGGGTTATTTCTTTTGACCCTGCCGGTAGGATCGCTGAGTGCCGGAGATTGAGTTCAACGAAGATGAAGTCCTGACGCGCGCTTCACAGGGTGACCGGGATGCCTTTGGTCTGCTCTACGAGCGTTATATCGACCGTATCTTCAACTATGTATACTACCGAACAGGGAACCTCCACGACGCGGAGGATCTCACAGCACGCGTTTTTCAACGGGCGATGAACCACATCAAGAATTATACCGACCGCGGCGTGCCGTTCTCTGCCTGGTTGTACCGCATTGCTCATAATCTGGTAGCCAACTGGCACCGTGACCGAAGCCGCAGGCAGGAGATCCCGATTAACGATGTGCCGGTGCTTCCTTCCAAAGGCGACCACCCGGAACGGAATCTGGTCCGCTCACAGGAGGAGGAGGCGCTTCTCAAACTCATCCGGCGCCTGCCTGCCGAACGACAGAATCTTCTCATTCTCAAGTTCGTCGAGAACATGTCGAACGCGGAGATCGGCGAAATCATGGGACGCAGTGAAGGCGCGGTCAAGAGTCTGTATCACCGCACATTGCTGGCGTTGCGCGATCAGTTGGGCGATCAGCAGATCAATTTGGAAGGAGAATGAGCATGTTGCGAATTGTGACCGACGGGGCAGTGGACCTTCCGGCGGAATGGTATCAACAATACGACATTCAACGCATCCCGATCAATGTACATTTTGGGGAGGAAAAAACCTTCATTCAGGATGAAGAACTTTCCATGGATGAGTTTTATAGACTGGTGGATGGCAAAAGTTTGCCGCACCCCAAAACCTCCCAGCCGTCGCCACACCAATTCGTCGAGTTTTATAAGAAGATTGCCCAGCCCGGCGATACGATTCTCTCGGTTCATATAACGAGCAAACTCTCCGGCACCTATGCTTCCTGTGTGTCCGCCGCGGAAGAATTGAAAGGCACATACAACATCGTGCCCGTAGATACGCTGTGCGGTTCGATCGGTACTGCTTTTATGTGCCGTTCCGCCCGCCTGATGGAGCGCGCCGGCAAGAGTGTGGACGAGATCGTCAAGTTCATCGAGGAGGTTCGCAGTAATACGCTCATTATTCTGACCCTCGATACTCTCGAATATGCCCGGCGCAGCGGACGCGTGGGCACCCTCTCCGCCGCGCTGGCTTCGGTGTTGAATGTCAAGCCGATCGCCATGCTCAAGGACGGACTGGTCGAAATGGTGGACCGCGTTCGCACCCGCAAAGCCGCCATTGAGCGCGTGCTGGAATTGGCCAAGGAATCTTACGGAAACAGCCTTGTCCATGTCGGTGTGGTGCATGCTCGTGACCTTGCTTCCGCCCAAATGCTGGCAGAGCAGGCGAAAAAGGCGTTGAATGTGAAGGAATTGTTCATTACCGACCTATCCATTTCGCTTGCCATCAATTTTGGACCGGGCACGGTTGGAATTGTGTTATATCCTGTTGAGTAGAAATGTGAGAATGAATGGTTAGACGTAAGACTATACATCCCGATCAGGAACTGGACAAGCTGGAGGCGCATCTCGCGGGGACGCTGAGACCTGTCACGCCTCCAAAGGATGTCATCCACCGCCTGCGCGAGAGAATCCGCTTCCCGCAGCCGCATGAGATCGCCTCACACCTGCGTGGCGAATGGACGAAGATGTGGCTGGTGTTTGGCGGGGTAATGTCCGGTTTTTTGGTGCTGATTACGGTAGCACGAGCGTTTTTCTATCTGGCAGGGCGCAGGCACGGGGGATAAAGTTGGAGAAAGTGACAGCGCCGAAAGTCTATGCTGACTTTCGGCGCTGGTTTATTTTAGCAGTTCTTCACACAACATTTTTGCTTCAGCGACCAGGTCGGCGTCCACAGGGAGTTTGAATTCCTCGGTGACGCGCAGAGTCAGATGGTCGATGATCAGCTTTACGTCGGGAGAAAGAGCCGGGTCATCCTTGAGCAGATGTAGCAAATCGACCGCGCTGGCGCTTGGCGGCTGAATCCCCTGCCGGGTCAGATATTCCCGGATTGCAATTCCAGCCGCACGCCGGGCACAGACGCGTGCCTGTCCCTCATTGCCTCTTGCGCGCGCGCCCTCCGCCGTTGCAAATTCCTTTTGGATCTGTTCCTGCCAGTGGGACATGTTTCAATCTACAAAGCGGTATTTCAACAGCGCCCAGACCGCCTCGAAGGCATCTTTGAGTTTGATCTTTTTGCCTTCGGAGTAATCGCGCGGGTTGAAGGAGATTGGCACTTCGAAGATGCGGTATTTGCGTTTGAGGATCTTGGCGGTGAATTCAGGCTCGAAGTTAAAGCGTTTGGCTTTGATGGTCATTCCTTCGATCACTTTGCGGCGGAAAACCTTGTACCCGGTCTCCATGTCGGTGAGGATGGAGTCGTACAGGATGTTGGTCATAAAGGTCAGTAATTGATTGGCGACCTGGTGCCAGAACATGGTGACTCGGTGCGGGCCGCCCAGAAATCGCGAACCATAGACTACATCTGCCAGTCCTTCCTGGATGGGTTTGAGCAGGTGCGGGTAATCGCGCGGGTCGTATTCCAGGTCGGCATCCTGGATCAGCAGGATATCGCCCTTGGCAGCTTTCATGCCGGTGACGACCGCGGCTCCCTTGCCCTGGTTGCGTTCGTGCAGGATGACGCGAACTTTTTTCTTCCCATCCATGGCTTTTAACGCCTCGCGCGTGCCGTCTTTTGAGCCGTCATCCACGACGACGATCTCGGATGCAAGTTTTGTGGATTGGACGCGCTTGATGATTTCGTGAATATTGTTCACTTCGTTATACACAGGAATGATCACAGAAAGGTTCATAGTGGTTTCGATTATAACGGAGACTGCACGTTCCAATACAACTGCAATCCAGCTTGAACAGAGTTTCCCGTAAGTAGCAGTATAATTCGGGTGCCATGTTGAAATTGGACTCATCGATGAATCCTCACCGGGAGGTGTTATGACCAATCCGCTAGGAAGACCAGCCGTGGGTACAGCTTTATTTTCGCCGCCGCCCATCAACTCTGTGGACGACACAGGACTTTCCGCGCTTTGGCTGCAGGACCTGGCGCTCAAAATTCTTTATTCACAGGGATACATGAGCGGCTTCAAAATCGCCGAATTGATCGCTCTGCCATTTGCCGGTGTTACAGATGGTATTCTGGAGTCCCTCAAGCGCGAGAAGCTGATTGAAGTGAAGTCATCCCAGGGCGGGTTGGGAGAGGGCGCGTATACGTACGGTATCACAGGAGCTGGCATCACTCGTGCACGTGAGGCGCTGGAACGCAGTCAGTACGCGGGTCCCGCGCCGGTGCCGTTCGAGGTCTATAACGAAGCCATCCGCCGCCAAAAAAGCGGGCGCATGACCGTCACATCCCGGACGATGCGCCAGATCCTCTCACAGATGGTCATGTCCGAGTCCCTCTTTCAGCGGTTGGGACCGGCGCTTAACTCAGGCACCTCCATTTTTATGTACGGCCCCCCCGGCAATGGCAAGACCAGCATTGCGCGCGCGTTCGGCAACCTGGTGTTGAGCCAGTCCATGTACATTCCGTATGCCTTATATCTCGACGGGCAGGTGATCAAGGTCTACGATCAGGTCAGCCACCGCGTTGCACCGGATCGCGATACGCCGGAAGGTTCTGGCGGAACGGGCAACCTGCGCACCAGCCAGCGGCGCGACCCGCGCTGGATCAAGGTACGGCGTCCGTTCATTGTGGTCGGCGGCGAGTTGACTCTCGAAGGTCTTGACCTTGTGTACGATGAAGTCCATAAGTTTTACGAGGCGCCTTTTCAGGTGAAGGCGAACGGTGGGATTCTTCTGATCGATGACTTCGGGCGGCAACAAGTCCGCCCGCGCGACCTGCTCAACCGCTGGATCGTTCCGCTCGAAAACCGCGTGGATTTTCTCACGCTTCACAACGGACGAAAGGTCGAAGTCCCGTTCGACGTTTTGATTGTGTTTTCGACCAATCTTCCGCCCAAGGACCTCGTGGATGAAGCCTTCCTGCGCCGCCTGCGTCACAAAATTGAAGTGGGCGACCCCTCCTATGAGGAATACCGGGAGATTTTCAGACGCGTGGCGCAGGATAAAAAGGTGGAATACAGCGATCAGGGGCTGGCTTATTTATTGCAGGAATGGTACATAAAACGGAACCGCAAACTGCGCGCCTCGCATCCGCGCGATCTATGCGACCAGATCCTGGACATTGCCAGTTATCTTGCCGTCCCGCCGACCATGTCCCGTGAGATGATTGACCGCGCGGCGATGGCGTATTTTGTGGATATCTAATTGATCATGTCATTGCGAGATGTGGCGCAAAGCGCCGCGACGAAGCATTCTCCTGTCGTGCCCGCGGGGAAGCACCTCGTCTCTTCTGGTCGCTCGCAGTGACAATTCATTTCCCATGTTGGAATCCTACCCTCGTCCCTTCATCTTTGCCCATCGCGGAGCGTCCGCTCATGCGCCGGAGAATACCCTCGCGGCGTTCGAACTGGCATTGACCCAGAACGCCGACGGCATCGAACTCGATGTGAAACTATCAAAAGACGGTCATGTGATCGTCATCCACGACCCGACGGTGGACCGGATGACCGGCGCGCATGGTAAAGTCAAAGACATGACCCTTGCCGACCTGCGTTCTCTGGGGGCGGGCAGTTTCTTTTCCCGGAATTTCAGTGGTGAGAAGATCCCGACCCTGGAGGAAGTGTTCGAAGCGGTGGGGAAACGCACCTTCATCAACGTGGAATTGACCAATTACACCACCCGGCACGATCATCTTGTGGAGTCGGTCTGCATGTTGGTCAAGAAGTTCAATCTGCAAAAGCGGGTGATGTTTTCGTCATTTTATGCCCCGAACCTTTCGAAAGCGCGTAGTTACCTGCCTGAAGTGCCGTGCGGGTTGCTTGCCCTGAACGGATTCCTCGGTGCGTGGGCACGTTCGTTCGGCTACGCATTTGGAAAATATCAGGCGTTGCATCCATATCTGACGGATGTCACACCGCAACAGGTCCAGCGGGTGCATCGTCTGAAGGGACGCGTCCATGTGTGGACGGTGAACAAGGCGGAGGACATGCGCCGCCTCTTTCATTGGGATGTAGATGCGATCTTTACGGATGATCCGCAATTGGCGGTGCAGGTGCGCGGGGAAGTAAAATGATCGTTAAGCGGCAATCAGATGTCGGCTGGGAAAAGAGGCGGGGCGCTTGGAATCCACGCAGGCTCTTTCATTGTCTGATCCTTTTTGTATTTATCGCATCCCTGTTTGGACCGGCAAGCTTCTCCGCTTATGCCCAAACCACACCGCCCTCGACCAAGGCACAGGCGGTGCTGGCGTCGATGTCCCCCGAGGAGCGGGTGGGGCAGTTATTTCTCGTCACATTTCTCGGCACCGATGTCGGACCGGAGTCACAGATTTATGACTTGATCACAAACTATCACGTGGGCGGTGTGGTATTGCTGGCGGGGAACGATAATTTTGCCGCCGCCCCCGATACGGTGACCGGCGCGCATCAGTTGATCAGCACTCTGCAGACGATCGAGTGGGATAGTTCTGTCTCGAGCCAGTCGGATTCTCCAAACGCATATGTGCCATTATTTGTGGGTATTTCGCAGGAGGGTGACGGCATCCCTCACGATCAAATTTTGAGCGGGTTGACGCCTCTTCCCGATGCGATGGCAATCGGCGCGACGTGGAGGACGGACCTGGCAAGGCAGGTCGGCTCGGTGTTGGGGAGGGAGTTGAGCGCGCTGGGTTTCAACCTGTACCTCGGACCTTCCCTGGATGTTGTGGAATCGCCCAACCCATCTGCGTTGAGTGATTTGGGGACACGCGTCTTTGGCGGCGACCCGTTCTGGGTCGGCAGGATGGGGCGGGATTATGTGGCGGGGCTGCACGAGGGGAGCGGGAATCGCATGATGGTCATCGCGAAGCATTTTCCCGGGCGCGGCAGTTCAGACCGCTCGCCTGAGGAGGAGGTTGCAACCGTTCGCAAATCGCTCGAGCAATTGAAGCAGATCGAGTTGTCGCCGTTTTTTGCCGTGACCAATGCCTCGAACCCGGCGAGTCTCGTGGATGGTCTGCTTGTGTCGCATATCCGCTATCAAGGCTTTCAGGGGAATATCCGTGCAACGACCCGCCCGGTCAGTTTCGACGCCTCTGCGCTTTCTGCCATCCTTGCGTTGCCCGAGTTCGCCGCGTGGCGCGCGAACGGCGGGCTGGTCGTAAGCGACTCGCTGGGAAGCCAGGCAGTACGCGATTTTTATTTGCAGGGCAGCGAGAATTTTGCCCCGCGGACGGTGGCACGCGACGCCTTCCTGGCAGGGAACGACCTGTTGTATTTGGGCAATATCACTTCGGGCGATGTGAACGACAATACCTATTCCGCCACCTTGCGCGTCCTGGAGTCGTTCTCCCAGGAATATCGTAACGACAGCACGTTTGCGCAACTGGTGGATGCCGCGGTGTTGAGAATCCTCTCGCAGAAATTCCGCATGTATGACCTATTCACGGCCTCGAATGTACTGGTGTCGGAAGACCGGCTGGCAGTCATCGGCACCTCCCAGCAGGTATCGGTGGATGTAGCGCGCAATGCCGCGACCCTCATCAACCCCGACCCGCAGGAGTTGAACACACTCCTTCCCGCCCCTCCAAACCAGGGAGATTGGCTGGTCTTTCTCACAGACACATCCACCTACCAGCAGTGCAGTACCTGTCTTTCGCAGGATGCCCTTTCGGCGGACGCTCTCGAACAGGCAGTAGTGCGGTTGTACGGTCCCACCGGCAGCGGGCAGATTTCCGCCAACCGCTTGAGATCGTTTCCCTTTGCCGAGCTTCAACTCATGCTGGATGGCGAAAGCCAGACGAACATCGAAGACTCGTTGAACCGCGCCACCTGGGTCGTGATCTCTTTGGCTGACGTGGGCAGCGGACAGGTATCCCTGCTCCGCCGCTTCTTTTCCGAACGCTCGAACCTGCTTCGGAACAAGAGCGTGATCCTGTTCTCGTTCACGGCTCCATATTACCTCGATGCGACGGATATTTCCAAGCTGACGGCGTACTATGCCCTGTACAGCAAGCAACCCGCCTTTGTGGATGTGGCGGCGCGGCTGCTCTTTCAACAGGTGACGTTACAGGGTGTGTCGCCGGTTTCCATCCCTGCCGTTGAGTATGATCTCATCAAAAAGACCTCCCCGAATCCTTCCCAGGTGATTCCGCTGGTGTTGGACCAGGCCATGGATATCACCCCCACCGCCACCGGCGAGATCACGGAGACCCTCGAACCGACAGCCGTTCCGTCATATCGCATCGGGGATACCATCGCCGTCCGTGCCGGACCGATTGTCGATCAGAACGGTCATATCGTTCCCGATGGGACAGTTGTCCGTTTTACCATGTCCACGCGGGATGAGTCGGGCGGCATTCTCAAGCAAGTCGAGTCCACCACGGTGGACGGTCTGTCGCGCGCCTCATTCGTAATCGATAAACCGGGCAATGTGGAAATCTCCGTTGCCAGCGAACCGGCGGTCATCTCGAATGTGCTGCAATTCGATGCATCCAGCGAGGGCAATGTGGCAGTGACAGTGGTGGTGCCGCAGGTGACAGAGACGCCGGAACCCATCCAACCGACCCCGACCCCGACCGTGGAAAGCGATTTGATTTCGCCGGAAGGCTATCCGCGCATTGGGATCTGGATGCTGGTGTTGCTGGCGATCTTTGGCGGGGCGCTGCTATCCTATTGGGCGATCAGCAGGATCGTTTCTTTGCGCTGGGGACTGCGTTGGGCATTGTGTGTCTTTTTGGGCGGATTGCTTGCCTACAACTATCTCGCGCTTGGATTTCCAGGCGCGGCAGAATGGATTGCCTCGGAGGGAGGTGCATTCGGCGTATTGCTCTTAACGTTTGGAGGGGAGGTATTGGGCGCGGTGGTTGCCTGGGTTTGGATGCAATGGTTCAACGAACCAGGGTCGCGAGAAGGCTGAGTAACAGTAGAACCGCCGCGCTCCAGGTGAGCGTGGCTTCAGGGGGATGTGAAAGATAATCCCATGTGGATACAGGATGGATGCGCCGGGTGTGGATCGGAAGCGTGGGCATTTCCCGATTCCCCAGCAATGCCTGCCTGAACTCATTGATCGAATGTGGGCGTTCGTCTGGATGCAGGGACATTGCCCAGAGCACGGCTCTCTCGGTGCGTTGTGAAACGGCGGGGTTGATCTGTCGTAACGGGATCAGGCTTTCGGGCTCCAGGAAGCGTCGGCGTGCATCCACCGGGGCTTCGTTGGTGAGCAGGTGGTAAAGCGTCGCACCGAAGGCGTAAATATCCGAGCGAATGTCGGTGTGCGAGTCGCTGCCGCCGTATTGTTCGAGAGGTGTGTAGAGCGCGGTGCCCTGTCCCTGAATGATGGTGATGGTCACTTCTTCGGGGGCGAGAATTTTCACGAGGCCGAAATCCACCAGTTTGATCAACCCATGCGGCATGAGTTTCAGGTTGCTGGGTTTGATATCTCGGTGAACGATGGGCGGCTCCTGGCTGTGCAGGAAGGCAAGAGCGCTGGCGAGCTGGTCTGCCCACGAAAGCACTTCCTTCTCATTCAGGAAGGTCTTTTTGCGGCGCGCCTCCATCAGTACAGTACGGAGGTCGTCGCCGGGAATATAGTCCATTACGAGGTAATCCCGCGGACCGTTCGAGAAGAAATCGGAGACTTTTGGCAGGTTGGGGTGATCGAGACGCGCAAGCACGGTCGCCTCGCGCAGGAACTGATCGCGGGCTTCGTCTCTGATCTTTTCCGGGAGGGCGCGCTCGTACTCGACTTCCTTCAGCGCGCACAGGCGGCCTTTGAGGCGGGTATCCTCGGCAAGGTAAATGGAGCCCATGCCGCCCTGACCGATCCGTTCACGGATCTTGTAGCGGCTGCGCAAGACCTCCCCGTTCTTGAGGGGTGGGAGCATTCCTTCCTTTTCTTCTTTCGGTATGGAACATTTCTGACAGGACTTTTCGGCGTGGTTCTGCACAGAAACGCTGGTTTATGCTATATTATTATAATATACTCCATCCCACCAACAATTCAATGAACTGACATGAGACTTACATGAAAAAGACCCAGGAAGAGTACCCGCTGTTTGTTGCCCAGGATGGACCTTTGAAAGGTCAGCGCTGGCAATTAAGCCAAACGATCGTTCTTGGGCGTGAGTCATCGTGTGATGTGGTGATTGTCGACCGCCGGATCTCCCGTTTTCACGCGCGCCTGACGCCGACCCCCGAGGGGGTCATCCTCGAAGATCTTGGGAGCAAGAATGGCACTCATCACAACGGGAACCTGCTTTCAGCCCCCGTCGTATTGCAGGACGGTGATTTGGTTTCTGTGGCGCTGGCACAAAACTTCCTGTTCCTTACCTCCGATGCCACCATGCCGTTGCTCGATGGCGGCAAACCGGGGCGCCTGATGATGGATCAGAAGTCCCGCAGGGTGTGGGTGAATCAACAACAATTGGTGCCGCCGCTTTCCGCACAACAGTTCAAAATGCTGTGGCTGTTGTATGAAAGTCAGGGACAGGTGGTCAGTCGTCCTGATCTGGTCGCGGCGGTATGGGGCGATGAGCAGGCGGCGGGCGTGTCGGATCAGGCGTTGGACGCGTTGATTCGCCGGTTGCGTGACCGCCTCGCTACGCTCGACCCGACACACCAATATATCGACACTGTCCGCGGGCACGGCGTCCGGCTGGACAACCCCACCGCATAGCCTGACTCATTTGAAACCCCGCCTCCCGCGCAGCCGCGGGAGGTTTTCGTTTTCCCCGTAACTTTTCTCTTCCCTGAGCGACCTTTCAAATGAAACCTAATCATATCCAATTTCGGAGGTTCAAAATGAAAGGTAGAAGTATATACAAGCTGTCGTCCATTTTTCTGGTACTGGCATATGTTCTGAGCGCATGCTCAGGAGCAGCCTCGCCGGCAGGAGGTCTCCCAGGCGGGGGCAAGCCGGAGAGCAAAGAAATCGCCTTCACCGGGACGGTCGAATCCGTCAGCGCGGACTCGATCACAGTCAACGGGCAGACCGTTGCCATTGATGCTACGACCATGCTCGACTCGAATATCAAGGTTGGCGATTTCGTCAAAGTGGAAGCTCAGGTTACGGAAACCGGCGCGGTAATCGCATTGAAGGTCGAAGCGTCCAGCGATGATGACATATCCAATGATAATGATGCGAATTCCAACGACGACGGCGCAAACACGAACGACAATACCAATACCGTGGACGATAATTCCAATACCGACGACGACAATGCCAATGCTAACAGCAACGATGACGATAGCAGCGGAGCGGAACAGGAAGTCTTCGGTGTGGTGGATGCCATCACAGCGGAATCGGTGACCGTCGGCGGTGTGACGTACAGTTTTGCCTCCTTCACCGAGTTCAAGGATGTAATCTCGGTCGGCGATCAGGTCAAACTCCATGTGATCGTCAATGCGGATGGCACGTTCACGGTGCGTGAGATCGAAAAGTTCGATGACTCGGCGACCGGCGATGACAATTCCAACGACGATAACGGCAATGACGACGACTCCAACAGCAATGACGATGATGACGACGACGATAATGCCAACGACAATGACGATGACTCCGATGACGATAATGGCAACGACAGCGGCTCCAACAACAATGACGATGACGATGATGACAACGGCAATAGCAACGGTGACTAACTGTATCAAATAGGAAAATCAAAAGTGTGTGGATCATCTGGAGCGGTAAAAATCCTCTCCAGATGATCTGTCTATGAAAATCGGAATGGGCTTATGCAAAAACGTTTGAGTGTCATACTCCCCCCGCTTGTTCTTTTTCTATTATTCTTTCTTGGCATGGCTCTCATCCAGTTTGCCACCCCAGATATGCCCGATAACGATGGTTTTTACCATATCAAACTGGCATGGTTAATGCGCACTGAAGGATTGAAACCGGATTTTTCATGGCTGCCGCTCAGCATCTTGAATCAGGATGAATTCTACGATCACCATTTTCTTTTCCACGTGGCATTGATGCCGTTTACATATTTTGAAGACCTGCGCCTCGGTGCGAAGTGGGCGGCTGTCGTTTTTTCCAGCGCGGCATTCCTGGCGGTCTGGTACCTGTTTCACCGTCAGCGCCTGCCATATGCATGGCTGTGGGCCATTGCATTGCTTGGGATTTCAGACGCCTTTCTCTACCGTATGAGCGTGACGCGTGCCCAATCGCTTTCCCTGGCATTCCTCGCGGTTGGTTTTGCCTGGCTCCTCGAAGGAAGATATAAGCGCCTCGCCGCCCTGTCCTTCGTGTACGTTTGGTTCTACGATGCCTTTCCGCTTATGATTGCCCTGTCGGTTTTGCATCTCGTTGCGGTGGCGCTGGCGGAACGCCGCCTTGTATACAAACCATTACTCTTCGTGGCTGGCGGGCTCCTGCTGGGGGTGGTGATCAATCCCTATTTTCCGGAAAATATCATCTTTTCCTACCGCCACATGCTCCCCAAATTAGCAGATGCCACCTCTGTGCGCGTGGGGAACGAGTGGTTCCCCTATACCACCAAGCAGCTCATCGACAACTCCCTGCCCTCGCTGGTAGCCTTTGCCAGCGGAATCTTTGCCCTGGGACTTTCCGCCCGCAAAATGGATGCACGCACCGCCTTTGGTCTGCTGACTGCACTGCTCTTCGGATTGATGCTCTTTCAGGCGCGCCGCTTCGTGGAATATTTCCCCCCCTTTGCGCTGATCTTTGCAGCGTTTGCGTGGACGCCTCTCTTTCTGGACCGCCAGATCGCCCCGATCCTGCCCGCCGACTCTTCCCGTGAGCGGGTCCTGTTCACCCTGCGCAACAATTTTCTCGCGATCCTGCTTTCGCTGCTGGTTGCTGTCAGTATCGCCAAATCCATTCCCCCGGCGCGGGAGGCGTTGGGCCGCTCCAAGCCGTACGACCTGTATGCCGGGGCATCTGCCTGGCTAAACGGGAATTCGCTTCCGGGGGAACGGGTCTTCCAGACCGACTGGGACGATTTTCCGCGCTTGTTCTTTTACAACACGCATAACACCTATCTGATCGGTCTCGACCCAACCTATATGCAACTCTATGACCCTGCGTTGTACAATCTATGGGTAGCTATCACCCAGGGCGATGTTGAAAACCCATCTGTATTGATTGCTGATGCATTCGGTTCCCGCTATGTTCATACGGATTTAAACCATACGGATTTCTTATCCATGGCACGAAAGGATTCGGGTCTGAAGGAAGTCTATCGTGACGACCAGGCAGTTATCTTTGAAGTGCTTCTTCGACGATAGGCCGTCTCGCACGAGTTTTGAATGGACCCATATCAAATGATATACTGCATGACAGCTACAAGAATATCTCACACCTCGATGAGGATCACGCCCATCATGTCTGTCTATGATGAACAGAATGCGTTGAACGGTTTGCAAAGGTTGGATTCGCGAGCCATTGGCGCCATTTACGACCAGTATTTCAGCGAAGTTTATCGCTATATCCGCTACCGGGTGGGCGACGATGCCCTGGCGGAGGATCTCGCCAGCGATGTCTTTATGCGTCTGCTTGAATCTGCACAAAAACAGCAGGGACCGCAGTCCAGCCTCAAAGGCTGGTTGATCGCCACGGCGTCGAACGTGGTGAACGACCATTTACGCAAGCAATACCGCAGACCCATCGAGACCTTGTCGGAGGCCATGCCCGATGAAGCATCCAATGTCCATGCAGAGATCGACCAGCGGGAACAAAGTCGCGCAGTTCAATCGGCCTATGCCAGCCTGACCGCCGAGCAACAGCATGTCCTGGCGTTGAGATTCGGTCAGGGATATTCCCTGGAAGAGACAGCGGCTCATTTGAAGAAAAATGTGAATGCCGTAAAGGCCCTCCAATTCCGTGCCCTGGCGGCGCTCCAGCGCCAGATCGGGGAGGTGAGTTATGAGTAATTTATATGATGTTTTGGAAAAATGCCTGATCGAGATGGAACAGGGCGCAGATGTGGATACCGTCCTGTTTCGTCATCCCGAATTTGCCGACGAATTGCGCCCCATTCTGGAAGCGTCTGAAAAGGCAAAGGGAATGGCTGCGCCCGATCCCGCTGCCGACGTGGTGCATCGTAATCGGGCGAAAGTCCTGCAACGCGCTGCAGAGATGCGTGAAGCGAAAGCCCGACCATCCTCCCGAATATGGTCTGTCCCTCTGCGACGCATTGCGGTCATGTTGACCGTGATTGTCATGCTCTTTGTCAGCGGGACGGGGCTTGTGAGCGCAGCATCCAATACCCTGCCCGGCGATAATCTCTACCCGGTCAAACGTACGTGGGAGGACCTGCTTCTCCTCTTCACCTTCAACCCGCAGGAACGCGAACTGTTGGAATTCGAACACGAGAACGAACGGCTGGAGGAGTTGCGGGAACTCTTTGCGGAGGGACGTTCCGTCAAAGTGGACTTCGCGGGATACGTTACGCATCACTCTGCGACCGAATTGCGGGTTTCCGGTATCTCCGTTCTTATCTCCTCTGAAACCCGTCTGCCTGCCCAGCCAATTGCAGTAGGTGATCCGGTCAGGGTGCGAGGACAAACACATGCCGACGGGCTCGTCCATGCCGAATGGATCGAGTTGCTGCCTCCAGGCTCCAAATTGCCTGAAGTGGAGGATGACGGGCACGAGACCGAAGAGGAAGAGGAGCAGGAAGCGCAGATCGACGATCATTCAAACTCCGGCTCAGACGACGACGCGCCCCCTGTCGAGGAGCCACAAATGCCCGACGAAGAAGTCGAAAAGCAGACTTTCAACGGTATTCTGGAAGCCATGGACGACAAGAACCAGCTATGGACGGTAAATGGTCGAAAATTGGATGTGAGCACGGCTGAAATCATCGGTACCCCGGTTATCGGCGCGGCGGTCAAGGTGGAAGGTTACCTGGGGTCGGGCGATCTCTTCGTTGTGACAAAGATCGAAATCGCCGGGTCGGACAGTGTGAACAGCGGCGGCGATGACAATAATCAGGACAACAACGACGGCAATTCCAACGATAATGGAAATGACGACGATGATGAAAACGACAATAAGAACGATAACAAGAACGACAATGAGAATGACAATGAGAATGACAATGACAACGATGATTGAGCGATACTGCACCGATTGCAGGGCGTCGTTTCTGTTTCCTGGAATACAAGCCTTGACATTGTCGGGTTTTCGCAGATAATTGCAACAATCAAATTAAAGGCATTGACAGAGGAAAGTAGACTGACGGAAGCCGCCAGAGAGGTGCAAGGAAACTGCTGAAAGTTGCACTCGACTGAAGGCAGTTGAAGTTCCCTCTCGAGCCGTTCAGGTGAATGATTTTTCTAATAGTCTGAACCGCAATCCCAGCGTTACAGGGGAGGCTGATGATGGTCAGCGCTAAGTGAGCCTACACAGGCTAATTTGGGTGGTACCGCGGGAATTCCCCCTCCCGTCCCATTGGTGGACGGGAGGTTTTTTGTTCGTGAATATCGAAACCCTCAATCGGAGGCATGAATGTTGGAACAATTGAACGAAATCGAAAAGACGGCGCTGGATGCATTACGATCCGTCGCCGATCAAGCCGCACTGGAAGCCTGGCGTGTGGCGCACATCGGGCGCAGCTCGCCGCTGATGCTGGTCTTTGCCGGGCTGGGGAAACTCTCAAAGGAGGAGCGACCAGCCGTCGGGGCGGCGGCGAACCGGGTCAAGGCGGCGCTGGAAGCCGCTTTCGAGGAAAAGGTGCGGGAAATCAAGGAAGCCGCCCTGGCGAAATCCCTGGCGGAGGAAACCCTGGATGTGACTCTGCCGGGCAGGGCTGTGCATGTGGGACGACTGCATCCGTCCACACAGCAGTTGCGGCGGGTGCTGGCAATCCTTGCCGAGATGGGGTTTCAGGTGTACACCTCGCGCGAGGTGGAAACGGACGAGTTTAACTTTCAGTTGTTGAACTTCCCGCCCAATCATCCCGCGCGCGACATGCAGGATACGTTCTTTGTGGAAGCGGGTGAACGCGGCGAAAACCCGATTTTGCTCCGCACGCACACCTCGCCGGGACAAATCCACGCCATGCGCGAATTTGCAAAGATGAACCCCGACAACCCGCCGCCGATTCGCATTGCGCTGCCGGGCATGTGTTTCCGCTATGAGCAAATCACGGCGCGCTCCGAAATCCAGTTCAATCAGGTGGAAGGACTGGTGGTGGGCGAGAACATCACCTTCGCCGACCTGAAGGGAACGCTGAGCGATTTCGCGCGGCGCATGTTCGGGCAGAACGCCCGCACACGTTTCCGCGCCGATTACTTTCCATTCACGGAGCCATCCGCCGAGATGGATGTGGAATGCTTCGTCTGTGGCGGGAAGGGCTGCAGCGTGTGCAAGAATTCCGGCTGGCTCGAGATTTTGGGCTGCGGCATGGTACATCCGGTGGTGCTGCAAAACGGCGGCTACGATCCAAAGCGTTATTCCGGTTATGCCTGGGGCATGGGACCGGAACGTCAGTTGATGCTGCGCTACCGCATTGACGACATCCGCTATTTCTGGGGCAATGACCTCAGATTCCTGGAGCAGTTTTAGTTGAGAGAACAGAGAGTATGAACAGGAGAACAATGAGCGTTCAAGGTTTGAAGCGGTTGTTTTCCATTCTTTGAATAAGGAAGTGAATCATGAAGTTACCAATCTCATGGCTGAAAGATTACATTGACCTCGATGGTCTCTCCGTCGAAGAAGTTGCCCGCAAGTTGACGCTTGCCGGGCTCGAAGTGGAAGAAATCAAATATGTGGGTTTACCGATGCCCGACAACAAAGGAGGGGAACGGCACGAGTTCAAAACCAGCGGCATCTCGTGGGCGCGCGACAAAATCGTGGTGGCGGAAATCCGTGAGGTGAAGCCGCATCCCAACGCCGACCGCCTGACCCTGCTCGACCTGTTCGACGGCGAAAAAGAACAAGTGGTGTTGACCGGCGCGCCGAACATCTTCCACCTCAAGGGAACAGGCAGACTGTCGAAGCCGCTCAAAGTGGCATACGCAAAAGAAGGCGCGACCATCTACGACGGTCATGCCGACGGGCTGGTGCTGACCACGCTCAAACGCGCCAAAATCCGCGGCGTCGAATCCTACTCGATGGTTTGCTCCGAAAAGGAACTGGGCATCAGCGAGGAACACGAGGGTATCATCCTGCTGGATGATGATGCGCCCGTCGGGACCCCGCTCGTGGATTACATGGGGGACGCAGTGCTGGACGTGAAAATTAACCCCAACATGGCGCGCAACGCCAACGTCCTCGGCGTGGCGCGTGAACTCGCCGCGTTGACCGGGCGCGAACTCAAGAAACCCGTCATCGAGTATCAGACTGCGGGCGAAGCGGTCGAAAACCTGGTCGCCATCAAAATCACCGAGCCTGAACTCAACCCGCGCTTCGTGCTGGGACTGATTCGCGACGTGACCATCAAACCCAGCCCCTACAAAATCCAGCGGCGGCTGAGGCTGGCGGGCATCCGCCCCATCAACAACATCGTGGATGCCACCAATTACGCCATGCTCGACCGGGGCGAACCGCTTCATGCCTTTGACTACGACGTTCTCAAAGCCCGCGCCGGCGCGAAGAAGGTCAAAATCATCACCCGCCCCGCAGTGGATGGAGAAAAACTCACCACCCTCGATGGCGAGGAACGGACGCTGACCTCCACGAACGTGCTGGTGTGTGACGAAAAAGGTCCGCTTTCGATGGCAGGCGTGATGGGCGGCGCCGAGTCCGAGGTCACAGAAAAGACGCGCAACGTCCTCTTGGAAGGCGCGGCGTGGAACTTCATCAACATCCGCAAAACGGCGAAGCAGCACAACCTTCCCTCCGAAGCGTCGTTCCGCTTCTCACGCGGCGTGCATCCCTCGCTGGCAGAAGTTGGCGTGCGGCGCGGCTTGCAACTCATGGCGGAATGGTCGGGTGGAAAGATTGCGCCGGGGCTGGTGGACGCCTATCCCCTCCCGCCCAAAGAGCCGACGGTCACCGTCACAACCAGAGACGTAAAACGCCTGCTGGGCATTGACCTCACGCTCGAACAGATTGCCGACCTGCTTACGCGCCTCGAGTTCAAATGCGAAATTACCAATAACCAACTACAAGTGACCGCCCCGCCTCACCGCCTCGACATTGGCGAAGGCATTGTGGGTCTTGCCGACGTGCTGGAGGAAGTCGCCCGCAGTTACGGCTACGACAACATTCCCGAAACGCGCATGGCAGATGCGCTCCCGCCGCAGGTGGGCAACCCTGCCCATGAATGGGAAGAGCATGTACGCGACCTGTTGGTCAACCTGGGCTTTCAGGAAATCGTCAGTTACCGTCTCACCTCGCCCGAACGAGAGAGCCGTCTGGCGAAGTTCGATGAATACGTCACGCTTGCCAACCCCATTGCTCCCGAGCGGCGCGTGATGCGGCGCAGCCTGGCTGCCTCGGTGCTGGAGGCGGTGGAAAAGAACGCGCGCGCCGACTCGATTGCCTTGTTCGAAATCGGACCGGTCTTCGAGCCGCAGCCCGGTGACCTCCCCAAAGAGCCGCGCAAACTCGTCCTGGCAATGACCGGCTTACGGGAAGCCCTGGCATGGGATGTGAAGGATTCCCCCAACTTTGACTTCTACGACATGAAAGGACGCATCGAACTCCTCCTGAGCGGGCTCCACTACCCAGACCTTTCCTACGCCCCGACCGCCTCTGTCCCCTACCTGCACCCCGGCAAAGCCGCCGAAGTGCGCATCGGCGATGCCGTGGTGGGCGTCTTCGGCGAACTGAATCCGTTGACGAAGGAGAAATACGAGTTCGGTAACGCTCCCGTCATGGTCGCTGAATTCGACCTGGATGCTCTGCGCGGCTCCACGCCAAGTTATGGCATCATCCCCGTTGCCGATGTGCCGCCCGTTCTCGAAGACATTGCCGTCATTGTGGATGAATCAGTCCCGGCGGCGCAGGTGGAGGCGTTGATCCGTCAGACCGGCGGCAAAGTGCTGGCAAACGTCAGGCTGTTCGATGTCTATCGCGGAGAACAGATTGGCGCCGGCAAAAAGTCGCTGGCATACAACCTCACCTATCAATCAGACCGCACGCTGACCGACGCCGAAGCCGCCGCCATCCGCAAAAAGATTGTCAAGCGGCTGGAAAATGAGTTGGGCGCAAAGTTGCGAAGTTAATACAAACGGGATGCAAAAGCTTGCATCCCGTTTTCAATGTGGGTATACTGCCACAAACCCATTCCAAAGGAGAAGACTTGGTCATGAACAACAAAAATACAGGCCTGATTGCCACCGTCGCCACTGCATTGCTCTGCGGTTGTTGCGGGTTGTTTTCCTGCATTCTGGGGGTTGGTACGCTTGCCGGAAACGGATCGCTGACCATTGGAAACAGTGTCCAGCAGATGCCAGCCACATATGGATATGTCTTTCTTTGCCTTTCTTTTCTCATGATCCTGGTGCCGGTTGCAGTCGGGTTCTTCACACTGAGGAAAAAGCCCGAAGTAGCGGAGGAAGTTCCACCGGCCTCGTAAGATCACCTGATGATGCAAAAAGCGGCAGACTGTTGGGTCTGCCGCTTTTTGCTGTGTTCGGAATTTATTGCACGATGATGTAGAGAGCCACACGGCAGAAATTATCCGAGCCGATGCGCAAGGTCCAAACGGTGGTGTAGGGAGAGGCGTTTTTGGGCGCCTGCATGCTGACGGTGAAACTGATCGACTGATTGGGGGAAACGTCCTTGTTGAGATCGTATCCTGAAACTTTGTGGATTTTATCGCCGCTCAAATAGACGAAATCCACGCTGTTGCGGTCCCATTCCCGTTTACCGGTGTTCTTGATGGTCCATACGGCGCTGAAGTTCGTGCGCGGCGCGAAGATCGTTCCATTGGCCGGGGAGACGCTCAATAACTGGCAGGCATAACCGCTTGAACTGCCTCCATCGCTGCCGGGAATCGTGGGAGGGACAAGAGGAGTGGGACTCTTGAGAATGAATACCACTGTATTGGTCGCCGTGGGGGTGGGGGTGTCTGTGTTACGCGGAGTGGGCGTAAAGGTGGCGGTCGGCGTGGAGGTGGGCAGAGCCGCCACGGTTTGCGTCGCGGCGGCGTTGGCGGTTTCCACGATGTACGTGTTGACCGCCTGCGGATCGATCGTAGGGACCGCCGGGGCAACGGCATTGGGAACTGCACAGGCCATCACGGTTGCCAGCGCCACCATCCAAATGAGCAATTTTTTTCTACTTGTAGCCATGTTTCCTCTTGCGTCTCCGGTTGGTTCAAAGGACCGGGCGTCGGAAGATCGTTAGCGGTTGCCGCGTTCGGAACGGTCTATTTTTCGACGATGATCCTGACGTAGGGGTAGCACAGTTGTCCTTCGACAAGCCAGACCATCACCTGGTGACCCGTTTCCATCGGCGCGACCGCGTCAAAATCCACATCGAACTGGTCTCCGGGATCCATTGCCGGGAGTTCGATGGTGGTGGTGGACATCATGACCGGGCCGTAGGAATATTTGAGGTCGAGTCCGGCGCGCCAGGGCTTGGTGCCTGTGTTGACGATGGTCCACTTCACATCGAATTTTTCGCCCGGTTTGTAGACCGTGTCGTCGAACGGGCGCTGGTGGACCACGTCGCAGGCATATTCAGGTTTGGTGGTTGTCACTCCGCCTCCGCTGACAACGGCGGTCGGCGGGACGACCACGAACGGAGTCGCTGAGGGGATGGCAGGAATCGCTGTGGGTTCAACGGCAGCTTCGGTGGCGGTGGGAAGCGGGGTTTCTGTCGCAGGCGGGATGGCGGAGGCGGTTTCTGCGTTCTGTGCGGCGACGGTCAATTGCACGGATTGCTCGATCAATTGCTGAACAAGCGCCGGGTCCTGGGTGGGCGCGGCGGCAGGCGCACAGGCGCTCAACAGGACGAGCGTTGCCGTCATGGAAAACAGGATTCGTTTCATCGTTTGATTCATATTGTCTCCTTCGGTTGCTTACTTCTCGTTTGGTTTGGGAGAACCGTCTCCAATGCCCAGGGGCTGCCATTTCTTCTCATCCTTGAGGCGGTGTTGGATGCCATGGCGCTCATGGGTTTCATCGAAGCCTTCGGGCTTGATGAACATTTGATTGCCTTCCAGCAGGCCGTGCACGCCTTCCTGCCCGGGTTCGGGGCGTTTCTCGCCCTTGAACTTGGCGGCTTCGCTGGGATGGTAATCGGTCGGTTCTTCGTAGGTAGTGACGTAGCCTTCGTAATTGCGCAGGACGACCTTGTGATCGGACATGCTCAGCAGGTAGTTCGGCATGACGGGGATCTTCCCGCCGCCACCGGGAGCGTCCACGATGTATTGCGGCACGGCATAGCCGGAGGTATGTCCGCGCAAGCCTTCCATGATTTCGATGCCTTTGGCCACCGGAGTGCGGAAGTGACCCGCGCCTTCCACCAGGTCGCACTGGTAGAGGTAGTAGGGGCGCACGCGGATTCGCACCAGGTCCTGCACGAGTTTGCGTTGGATGTGGACGTTGTCGTTCACGCCCGCCAGCAGCACGGACTGGTTGCCAAGCGGAATCCCTGCACGAGTAAGACGGTCGCAGGCTTGTTCCAGTTCCAGGGTGATTTCGTTCGAGTGGTTGACGTGGATGTTCAGCCACAGCGGATGGAATTTGGCGAGCATGTCGCACAGTTCCTGGGTGACGCGCATAGGCATGAAGACTGGCACGCGCGAGCCGATGCGGATGATCTCGATGTGGGGAATCTCGCGCAGGCGGGTGAGCAGTTCCTCGAGGATTTTCGGCGCCAGCACGAGCGGGTCGCCGCCGGAGAGCAGGACGTCGCGCACCTGTGGAGTGCGCTTGAGGTACTCGATCTGCATCTCGAATTCCTGGCGGTTGAAGGTCTGACCGGGGTCGCCGACGATGCGCGAGCGCGTGCAGTACCGGCAGTAGGAGGCGCACTGGGTCGTGACCAGCATCAGCACCCGGTCTGGGTAGCGGTGAACCAGCCCCGGCACGGGGGAGTGGCGGTCCTCCGCCAGCGAATCCTCCATCATGGCGGTGAAGGATTGCAGTTCCTCCGCCTGCGGGATGATCTGCTTGCGGGTCGGGTCGTCGGGATCGTCCGGGTCGATCAGCGAAATGAAGTAGGGGGTCACATCCACGCGGAAGATGCCGCTGGTGTTGAGCGCCTTGCGCTCGGACTCGGTCAACGGGATGACTTTCTCGATCTCTTCCGCGGTGTTCAGGCGATGGCTTAATTGCCAGCGCCAGTCGTTCCACTTTTCATCGGGAACGTCCTTGTACAGGGGGGCGCGTTTGGAAACGAACGGGGTGGGCATGAGTTTTTCCTCCGATTAAAAGTTAAGAATTGAACAACACGAGGACGGCAAACGCCAACGGATTGCCCTGCGGAGGATCGTGGTCGGGTCGGAAAAACCCGGCAAACTTCATTTTCATAAGGGTATTGTAAGAGGAAACAAAAGGCAGGTCAATGACTACTTCCGAACTATGCGCAACCGCCCGGGAATTTCATCGATTTCCCCTGCTTTTAATGGCTGATGATACGCTACGTATCATCCCGGATGTTGTATCGTTTCATCAGTCGCTTCATGCCTTCGCAATAACATCAGGAAATTCCCCGGACCGACGGTCAGCTAATCGACCCTTCTTTCAACGAGTCTGAAATAGGCTCATCCCGATTCAGGGGTATAATTTCTTCAACAGACCCCGCGAGACTTTCCATGGACAGTGGAAGAAGAAGTCTCGCAGGGTCTTTTGATTCTTCACTGCCTAGACCCGTTGACTTATCACAGGCGGTGAAGGAGGCTCGTGTCTGACGCCCTACATCTTCATGTTGTTTGGGCGCTCAAGGTTTCACAAACGTCTCGGTATGGACCGTCATACCGCCGGGGCGGTCTTTTGCCACAGCCTTGATCAGCAGTGTGGAAGCCATTAGGGTGCTTTGGGCGACATAGGCCCACGTCCCGGAGCCGGGAGCGGTCTCATGGGCGGCGCCGCTTTCAAGCGGGGTCCCCTGGTCGTCTGTGATGATGATCTGCATATCCAGGATGCCGAAGTCATCCAGCGCGCGGACAGTGATGACACCATTCGCCATTCCGGCATAACTGGAAAGGTCGATGCTGTGGATGACTGGGGCATTGAAGTAATCGGCGACGATCAACGCAAAGATGGGCATGCCCCGGCTGTCTGCGGCTTCCTGATAGAGTGCGCGCGTGGCGGGGTCCGCCATCACAGACCGCCCATAGGCGGCTGCCTGCCTGAAACGCTCACGGTGCGCCAGTTGGGCTTCGGTGGGCTGGCTGGTAAAAATGGGTCTGCGGGAAGCGATCAATTTTCCGTTCACGTTGCGGAAGACGATCTTCCCCAATTTGCCGCTCATGAAATCAAACGCGGCGCCTGGTTCAACCTTCATAGGGAATTCTCCTTTTGACTGGAATTTGATTGGATACTCACCCCTGCATCGGGGCGTCAACGGGCAAATCAAGAACCCTTAAGAGGCTTGTCCGTACGGGCAGGACGTTTCTCAAGCGGTGGGGTGTGGATCTGGCTTACGACGGCATTATCGCGGGGAAAAAGCATCCTGACAATACGGGTAAACCCCCATTTTGGCGGGGGGGAAAACCCTCCAAAAGCCGGTATGGATTCCCCTACCCTGGCGCGCCAATCCTGCCCATCGACGCCGGCTACCATTTAGTTATTTCATCTTCGCGTGGATCGCATCCCAATCGGGTCCTTTTGGCATGATGAACAGGCAGCTTCCATTGCTTTTGTCTTCCCACACTTGACCAACGACCCGCTTTTCCTTGGAATCATCATCGCTCCAGCGGTCGAAGCCTTTGTATTCGACCACCAGGAAACGACCGTCCACCAGTTCACAAACGAAATCGGGGTAAAAACGGTCGGTGGAGGTTTGGAGCCAGAAGGCGTGCTGCGGGCGGCCTTCGAGGTTGCGCACCCAACGTTTGATTTTAGGATGATTATCCAGCAGTTGGGCGCATTCAAATTCTTCGCCGTTTGCTTTCAAATCACCGACAACCTTGTAATAATGCTTTTTGAATTTATGTTTTCCCTCAAACAGAGAGTTGGGCGGGTAGGGATATTCTTCGGGGTCAAAGGTGAAGACTAAATCGGGCGAAGAGACCAGTTCGTATTCGGAGGTGGAGAACAGCGTTTTTTGAAACACATCGGACTTTACAGCCTTGCGGATGCTGTCCAACTTCTGGCGGGCGGCTTCCTTGAGACGGTACTTTTCGCGCCAGAGTTCGCCAAGCGTCCAGCGGCGGCGTTCAAGCAGGCGTTCGACCATGCCGAGGAAGAAGATATGCGACTCTTCGTGGGGCACATCCCGGTGCGGGGTGTTTTCATCCAGCCAGCGCGCCAGGGCTTCCTTCGTTACTTTCTGATCGGAGGAAAGCAGGAAGGTTTGCTCATGCAAATCGGTGATGAAATTCGAGTGGATTTTTCCCGTCCTGTCGTCGATGTCCAACTCGACGCTGATCCCTGTGGGGGCATCTTTTGGGAACTCTTCCTCGGAGAGATAAGGATCCTGCCTGGCGAGATCGAGCGAGGCCTCATCGAGGAAACTGTCGTCGAATTGCTCGAGGAAGTCGCCCATATCCACTGCCAGTTTGGGGACGGAAAACGGCTCGGACGGTCTGGTCGCCGCGCTTGTCTTTTTGCCTGTTATCGCTTCTGTGGATGCTTCTGCTTCATTTTGACCGAACCAATACCCCGAGTCCGTCATTTGTTGCTGGCGGGCGATCTGAATGAGACCCTGCACTTCCTGTCTCTCGAAACCGTTTTGAATGAGGGCATCGGCAAGGTTGTTGGCGGTGTTTGCAAAATGCAGGGAGGTGGCGAAGGCGTAGGCGTGATTGAGTTCGGCGTGTTTCTTGGCTTGCGCATATGGCTGGCGCAGGACGCGCCCCAGGATCTGTTCAACCGCCGTAGCGCCGACCTGCTCGGCAACGGTACAAAGGATGTAGGCAAAGGAACAATCCCAACCTTCACGCAATGCCTGCACGGTGACGATGTAACGAATGGGACATTCCACCGCGAACAGGTCGATGTTTGTGATTTCATTGTTGTCGCCTGTGGCAATGGCGATCTGGTCTTCGGGGATGTGATTGTCTTTCAGCAGGCACTCTTTGACCGCTTCCACATTGACGGAAGTCTTATTTTTGTAGGTGGGTTGTGCCTGTAGAAGAACAATCGGGCGCAGATACTCGCCCGTCTCGGCGCGTTCAGCGCGGGCGATGGCTTCGAGTTCGTTGCGTTTGGCAATCGCCTGTGAAATGGCAACGCGCCAGTCTTGTTGCGTTTCCAAATAAATGGGCAGTTTGATCATCCCTTCGGCTTTGAGTTCTGCGGCAGAGACGGTGTGCAGAACGTTGCTGGGGTAATCTTCGGTGTCGGGTGTGGCGGTGAATTCCAGGATGCAGGACGGGGCGAATCGCTTGAGCGTGGCAAACGAAAGGTCAGTGCGGGCGTTGTGGGCTTCATCCACGATCACCAGCGGACGGTGCAAAGCCAGCACGTTGGCGAGAGAATAAATGGGAGAGCCGTCCTCATGTTTTTCGAGACCGGCCAACAGCGCGGGTTGAAGCGAGGCGGAGAAATGTCCCATGAGCGAGCCGTTCTGTTCATAGACCTTGCGTCCCTCCGTCTCTTCGACGCGGAAGGCTTGCATGGTCGAGACGATGATGGTCACGCCGTTGAGTTGGGACGGCTGAACGGACAGGGCCTCGGAAATATCCAGCACGGTGACGTGCGCGCCCGCCGCCTCGACCGCCTTGCGGTAGGGATGTTTGCGGTTACGGAGCGCCTTGAGGGTCTGCTCACGGATGGTATTGGACGGGACCAGCCACAGCACGAGCGGCTCGTCGGTATGCAGGTATTCGGTTTTGGCAATGGCGATGGAGTGCGCGGCGACGAGCGTTTTGCCGCCCCCCGTTGGCAGGCGCAGACAGACATAAGGCAGGTCGTGGAATTCCGGCGCGGGGTTGTAGGGAACCCCGAGACCGTAACGACGCAAGGTGGTTTCGTAGAACGCAAGATTGGCGTCCCGTTTTTCAACACAGGCACGGAAGTAATCGCGCAGGGCGTCGAGCGTTCGTTTTTGATATTCTTTGAGTTGCATATTATCCTACTTCAAGTGTCATTGCGAGGAGGGCGCTCTTCCCGACGAAGCAATCCCCTGTTATGAGGAGACTGCTTCCCGAAGGTCGCAGTGACACTAACTCGCCTTCACCTCATACGGTATCTGCCGGAAGGTGATGCCCAACTCGCGCAATTTCTCCTCGCTCAACAAACAACCGGTCCCATAGATGACCTTCGGACCATCGTGCTTTGGCAGGGATGCAATCGTTTTGCGTGTCAACACGTTCCCGCCGTTGGCTCGTTTGTCTTTCAAGATGCCATTGTAGAGCAGATAGACGGCGGTACCGTTGTGAACCCCCAACAAGGGGAATTGGCTTTTGGCTTCCTTCCCGCCTGCCCCCGCTTTTCGGGGGTTAGGGAAGGGCGGGGGGATAGGTAACGGCTGTCCCGTCTCGATGAAATACACATGCCCCGCCAGATCGTTGTACTTCACTTCCTCACGGATTTGACCATCGGCGTCGAACAAGGTCGCGCCCAATTCGCAGTAGCGGAAGCCGCCGCCGAGACCTGCTTCTTTCTTTTTGTTGCCTTTCTGGTCTTTCCATTCATAACCTTCTATTACATGTCTCAGTCTTTTTGCAGTAATGCTTGAAGCAATACCTTTGTCTATCTCAATAAGTATGAATTTACGATTTTCTTCTTCTTCTCGTTTGTTCATCTGTAAAACAGAATGACCTGTTGTGCCGCTTCCCGCAAAAGAGTCTAGAACTATATCGCCTGGTAAAGTAGCAATTTGTAGGATTCGCTCAATTAATTGTGTAGGCTTTGGCGTGATGAACAAGTCTTGAGATGCCCCTGCTGCCATTACCTGACTTAGTTCCTGCTTAGAATGTCGTGTACTTCCAACATCTTTCCAGAACCAAAGAGTTTGAGGAACAACACCCTCTTGTACCTCTGATAAGAAGCGCTTAATTCCTGGACGATTGTTACCAGATTTACCCCACCAAATTCGATTGTCCTTTTCTAATTCTTCAAATTTATCTTTGCTTACTCGCCAGTAACTTCCTGCGGGAGGTCCTTCAATGATTCGACCTTTTGGTGTTGTAATTGGATATCGACCTTGAGCATAGAAGTTCCTTGCTGCTAAATCACTCAATAACCAAGGACCTCGCGGGTCGTTATCAGGATTTTTATATCTTGCTACCATTGCTTCTGTTCTTGGGAGTTTATTAGGTCTCCAGACATCAGCATTTTTGGCATAAATAATAATGTAATCGTGATCTTCGCTTAAATGAATTGCGGTGTTCTTCGGACTGTCCATCTTTTGCCAGATAACTGTGGCAATATAATTCTGTGCCCCGAAGATTTCATTCATGATATAACGTAGTGAGTGTACTTCATTGTCATCAATGCTTATGAAGATTGCACCGTTTTCTTGTAACATCTCACGGAGTAAAACCAAGCGCGGGTACATCATGCACAGCCACTTGTCATGGCGGCTCAAGTCTTCGGCTTCGCCGCCCACCACCTTGCCCAGCCAGTCCTTTATCTCAGGGCTGTTGACATTATCGTTATATACCCAGCCCTCGTTGCCCGTGTTGTAAGGCGGGTCAATGTAAATGCACTTCACCTGTCCCGCGTAATAGGGGAGCAGGGCTTTCAGGGCTTCGAGATTATCGCCCTGGATGAGGAGGTTGCCGACCTCACCCCCGTCCCCTCTCCCGCGGGGAGAGGGGGGTACGGAGAGCCTGTCAATGGGTTTGAGCAGGCGGAAAGGCACTTCCTTGTGATGGTTGACGACGGCGTCTTTGCCGATCCAATGCAGGGTGGGCATGAGGGGTGAGGTCTCCTGTCTGGGGGGTAATTGTAACAAAAAAGCCCTGTTGCTCGATGTCCATGCGTGCCGCTCTCTGGCAAAGCAATCTCCCTGGTGCGGGAGATTACTTCGCTCTGCTCGCAATGACACTGGCTATCGTGTCATTGCGAGGAGGGTTGAGACACGTTCGCGTCGAAATCCCGACGAAGCAATCCCCTGTTGCCCGATGTCCGTGCAAGCCGCTCTCTGGCAAAGCAATCCCCTGTCATCGAGAGATTACCCGCTCGGCGCAGGCGCTCTGCTTACAGTGACTTGCAATCTATTCCGTGAACTTGAGAGGTCTTTACAAAATCTGCGTCTGACTGGCGGAACGTTCAGTATTTCCTTTTGGAACACAAAAAACTGTGATTGGGCAGGACCTGACCGCATTCATCGCAAGTTACTTGAGGATACGGGAAGCCGGGCGGAAGCTTGTTTGGGTTTCGAGAACATTCATCAGTATGACCGAAATATTCACCGCATTCACTGCAAGCCCAAGGGGATCGATGGGTCGAAAGATCGATGGTCGATTTGCTCGGATTTCGGGAGCATCCATCCGCATGGCCATAGTATTGACCGCATTCACTGCAAGGCGGGGGAGGTTCATACGAAAAATCGAAAGTCGGTTTGTTCGGAATTCGGGAGCATCCAAACGCGTGGCCGGGCAAAACCCAGCCGCATTCACTGCAAAGCCAGGGGGAAGGGTTGTTCGAGAGAGCGAAGGTTGGTCGATTGGGGTTTTGGGAACATTCATTGCTATGGCCGAAATATTGACCGCATTCGCTGCAAGCCCCGGGGGGACGATACGTCGAAAGATCGATGGGCGGCTTGTTCGGGTTTTTGGAACACCACTGGGCATGGCTGTTGAGAGGCTGCTTGCATTCATTGCAAACCATCCAGGGCGATCCGAATGCGCCAAGCTGGTAAAAGTTCAAATCGATGGACTGCGGTTTTGCCGGGAACAGGTCTGTTCTTGGAATTTCCATATATTCGGGCAGTTTGACCGGAAAATCCCTCAGCGTCAGGGGCTTGTCATTCTCTGCAATCAGGATGCCTGAGCTCCCGCTTCGGATGCGATAGGACGTCCCAAATGCCTGGGATTTGTATAACTCGACGACCGTTTTCGCCCCTAACCTTGTCATCCATGCGATTAGATCGGCGAGTGGAAGGACATACCCGACAGGTCCTAGGGCAAATTGCAACCCGCCGCGGATGGCAATACCGAGCAGGGATTTGTAGGAGGAAAAGACCATCTCCTCTCCCAATTCCCTGGTGGTGACTTTTAGGAGGGTCTTTAGGACAACTTCACCCTTTGAATCATTCCTGCTCATTGTCTTGCCTGAACACCCGTATGAAATTATAGCACCCTCTACTGCCGGGAGCCGCATCCGGCAACAACTCTCGCTCACAATCGCGCATACCTCTCGAAGGCTGCATCAACCTTCGGAATGCCTCTCCCCGACCGGCGGGAGAATGGGATTGTAACAATACGGTACTGTCCTGCGCTTGTCTGCTTGGTTACAGAGGCGTTATACTCAGCGGTATGGAGCGAGAGAAATTCAACCGGTATGAACTTGTCGAAGAAATCGGACTTGGGGGAATGGCGAGTGTGTACCGGGCGTACGATCCCCTGTTTGAGCGGGAGGTCGCCCTTAAGATCCTGAGGCGGGAACTGCTGTATAGCGATCAAATTCGCGAGCGTTTCGAGCGGGAAACAAAAATAGTGGCAAGGCTCGAACATCCGGCGATTGTCCCGGTATATGATGTCGGACGCGCCAACGACCAGTTATTCTTCGTGATGCGATACATGTCTGGCGGGTCGTTGTCCGAGCGGCTGAGAAAGGGCCCGCTTTCGGGCGAGGAGGTGATCCGCATTTTTCAGCGGATTGCTTCCGCCCTTGATTATGCCCACACGAGGGGGATTATTCACCGCGACTTGAAGCCGGGCAATATTTTATTCGATGAGAACGGCAATGCCTACATCTCGGACTTTGGCATCGCCAAATTTTCGAATTATTCCGAAGACCTGACCGGTTCTGCGATTATCGGGACGCCCAAATATATCAGCCCGGAACAAGCTCAGGGGAACGAGATTGACGGACGAAGCGATATTTACTCCCTGGGCGTCATCCTATTCGAGATGTTGAGTGGGAGGCCGCCCTTTGACGCGGATACTCCGCTGGCGGTGATTTTCAAGCATGTCACCGAACCCCCTCCAAGACTCGCAAACATCAATCCCGACCTGCCAAAAGGACTTCAGTCCGTGCTGGATAAGGCATTGGCAAAAGACCGGGCGGAGCGATATGGCACCGCAATGGAGCTTGTTGCTGAATTAATGGTAGTGTTTCCACCCGCAGACTCCACCATTGACTCTACGCTTTATCCTGCAATAAAGGCGGAGAAAAAAGCCGTTCAGAAAAAGAGTGAATTAAAAACTCCTGTTTCATTTTTCCGCATTCTGCCTGCTGTATTGATCGGCATTATCATCATGCTGCTGGCCGTTATTGCCGCCCCCTATTGGATCCCGCTCAATTATCCTCCCACGGTTTCGGTGACGCCTTCTCCGACTGTTACAACCACTTCGACGCCGTCACCCACCGCAACAACCGCCCCGACGAGGGAAGTGATTGTGACGCCTACAGGTTCGGCAATACCTCCGACGCTTCCGACAGCCTGGATGAATAACCCGCGGCTTGTTGCCGGTGTTTTCGCAGGGACCGTCATTGTCTTGGGGCTTTTGGGGGTCTGGTATTACACAAGGAGGGATGACGTGTCCTCGATGGACAAGGGGACTGCCGCCCCCGGCCCTCATGGTCGGAAGGAGGAAGCGGCAGAACAGCCTGCGGCCTCCACGACCATGACAACGAATTTACTGGCGGCTCTCGATCCCAAGAAACGAAAGGAACTCCTGTATCTGATTGGCCGGAATCCGGAATTGCGCCTGAAGGACAAAATTGTATATTATGGCGGCGGGCGGTATATCCTGCATGGGTTTGGTCGTTTTGGCGCAACTGCCTTGATCGATCAGATTGTGAAGATCGCAGAATATGAATTTAACAAATTGAACCAGATCAAGGAAAAGGGCATTATCATGACGATACGCATCGACGCCGCGACGCTGGAGGAAAAGGACGGCGAGATCAATGGCGTGATTCGGGAATTTAAATTCGGGGCAAAGCACTCGAATCTGGCTCGTTCTTTTAAATCCCAGATGGATCGATTGTATAGGAACCGTCTGGCTGAAGTGAATAGTTCGACGGATGAAAAAACCGTATCGGTCAAGGCGGCGCCTCTGCCCGGCATCGAAGCGCAGTTCTCCCGAAAATTCGGCAGCTCCTCTCAAAAGGTCTCCGGCGACGACCTGTTGAAATTGGTGGCGGATTTTCTGGATCGGGCGGAAAGGCAGGAGCCTAACTCGCTGGATTTGCTCATTGATCGAGTGCTCGGAAATACCACTCTTCCGGCCCGTATTATCTTTGTCATCGATCGGATTAAGTCGGAAAATGTTTTTACCTCATTAAGGAGGATGCGGCTGTTCGACGATGACCGGATCACTTTTTTCGGGGTCGTCTCGCATGAACGGTATCTTGCCTGGAAACGTAACGAAGAGATTATGGGCATGATTCGGGAGTTGAAGTTTCAATTCCATTATGTTTCCTGCTTATGGGAAGAGAAGACGGATTTCGTCAGGAATTTGATCGAAAATGCATTTCAGTATAAAGTGGTGGGCAATAAGGACTTGCTTCTGGATTTCAAAGACCATATCGCTTTTATTGCACGAGGAGCGCCCGGCGACGCCGTACTCGAGGCTCTGAAGACCGATTACTGTGAGTATCCATTTGGTGAGCCAAAGCTGAATCTGGAGAAGATTGGAAATATCGGAGAAGTAAAAACGAATGCGGCCTTGCAGAACATCCTTGTTCGAAATTGGGAAGTTATACTGGCTTCGCGCTTCAAGAATACCAGGGATGAGGAAGAAGATCGAGCGCGGCGGGCTGTATACAAGCTGGTTGATTGGATTCGCTCCCGAATCATATTTACCCTCCAGGAGGCACAGGATTTTGCCCTGAAATCCGACCTGCGGATTTCAGACGCCGACTCGATCTGCCTGAATATCCTTGAAGCCTTGTTGGAGGTTCTTGTCAGGGAAAGATATTTATCGTTTTATAACGGAAACTACGGGGTGACAGCGCTTACCACGCCTGACGATATCCGGCGCAATGGAAAGATGACCAAAGCCGGAAAGAAGACCGACGCCCGCTCCAAAGCGGCTAAGCGAACAGGCGGATCGAAACACAATTCCTCCCGTAAACCGGTATAGGGGTAAGTGTGGCAGTATCGCCTTACGGGTAATAGTTGCTTGGGTACATTGGCACATAACGCCCCAAAGGCTTTTCCCGTTTGAGTCTTCGACACGGTCCTTCTTATTTCCGATAAAGTTTATTATCCGCAGTTGGGGAGCATCTTTGCAGCAATGTAAGCAGAACCATTCAATTTAAAGACTCTTCCCAATCGTGCGATGGGAGCAAAAGAACTGGAAAATCTCCCTGGTTTGAACGAAAAGCGGCGTAAATATCCTCAAATACCCTCCTCCAGTTCTTTCCAGTTAGGATCTAGTTAGGTAACAGTTAGGCAGTAGTTAGGCAGTAGGTCGGCGTTCCTGTCGATCCCATTATCCATACCCTGCACAGCCTCACCCCTGAATGTAGCATGATTTTTCTTGATATTCGTTATAAAGCCGCAAATCTGCACCTGCAAAAGCAAAGCGAAATTCAAATCATTCCTTGCCACACCCTCGAAAATCGGGTACATTAACCCCTTAGCACGTGCGTTCTAATTTCCCTTGCCTTTCCCCTTTCCCAGGCGGAGAGGGGCAGGGGTGAGGTTCGGAGACCCTCGATGACCGATACCCATTTCTACCTCGGGCGCGCCTACGACCCCATCAATCAGAAAGTCACCGCCAGCCGGACAACCTACGATCCTGCCGACCTCACCACTCACGCCGTGGTCACCGGCATGACCGGTTCCGGCAAGACGGGTCTGTGCATTGGTCTGCTGGAGGAAGCCGCCCTCAAGGGGATCCCGGCGATCATCATCGACCCCAAGGGCGACCTGACGAATTTATTGCTGCACTTCCCCGACCTCGCCCCGCAGGACTTCGCTCCGTGGATCGACTCGGAACTGGCGCGCCGTTCCGGCAAAACGACCGAGCAGGTCGCCGCCGAAACGGCGATGAAATGGCGGGACGGACTGAACGAATGGGGCATCACACAGGAACGGGTGCTTTCACTCAAGAACGCCGCACAGTTCGCGGTCTTCACGCCCGGTTCCGATGCGGGAGTGCCGGTGAGTGTGCTCTCCTCGTTAGCCGCGCCAGCCGTCCCGTGGAAGGAGAACCGGGAGATCTTGCGCGAGCGCATCTCCAGCACGGTCACCGCGCTATTGGGTCTGGTTGGCTACGACGACATCGACCCCATTCGTTCCCGCGAGCACATCCTGCTCTCCAACATCTTCGAAAACGCCTGGAGCCAGGGGCGGGATGTGGAACTGACCGAACTCATCCTGCAAACGCAAACGCCGCCCTTCGACAAACTGGGCGCTTTCCCCGTGGATACCTTCTTTCCCGCCAAAGACCGAATGGAACTGGCGATGGTGCTTAACAACATCCTTGCCTCGCCCGCCTTCGAGACCTGGCGAGAAGGTCAGCCGCTCGATATCGGCTCATTGCTCTACACAGCGGATGGACGCCCGCGCCACAACATCTTCTATCTGGCGCATCTCTCGGACGCCGAGCGCATGTTCTTTGTCACGTTGCTGCTCTCCGCCATCGAAACCTGGATGCGCACGCAGAGCGGCGTCACCTCGCTGCGGGCATTGCTTTACATGGACGAGATCTTCGGTTACCTGCCGCCGCAGCGCAACCCCTCCTCCAAGGGTCCATTGCTGCGCATGTTGAAGCAAGCCCGCGCCTTTGGGCTGGGTCTCCTGCTCGCCACGCAAAACCCCGTGGATGTGGACTACAAGGCTCTCTCGAATGCAGGCACGTGGTTCATCGGCAAATTACAGACCGAGCAGGATAAGCAGCGCCTGCTCGACGGTCTCGAAAGCGCAGCGGGAGGCGTCTCACGCGAGGTGTTCGATAAATTGATCTCGACACTCGGCAAACGCGTCTTCATCCTGCACAACGTCCATGCCAAGGCTCCGCAACTCTTCCAGACCCGCTGGACGATGAACTTCCTCGCCGGACCGCTCACCCGGATGCAGATTCCCGCTCTCAACCAACTTGCCGGTGCAAGTGCGACGGTTCCGTCTCAGCCGGTAGTTGCTCCCGTATCAACACGTACCATCTCTGCTGAAGCGACTCAACCGTCCTTCATGGCTTCCAGAGCGATCAGCGATCGGCAGTCAGTGGTTAGCCCTCAATCACAAATCGTCAATCGTCAATCTGAAATCGAAAAGCGCAATTCGTCAATTACAAAACCGTCCCTCCCCGCCGCCATCCGCGAATACTTCCTGCCGCAGAACTATTCCCTGCCTGAAGCCTTCAAAGCTGCAGGACGTTCCATGCCCGCCGAGGCGTTGATCGAAGGCGTGGTCTACCGCCCGGCGCTGGTCGCTTCGGCAAACGTGCGCATCCTCGACCGCAAGCTCGGCGTGGACAGCGAAGTGAGTCGTGCCGTATTGGTGAGCACGCTTGAGAAACGCGGTTCCATTCGTTGGGAGGAGGCGCTCTTCAGCAGTGATGCGCTGGACAAGGTGGAACCTTCCCCTGTCCCTTCCGCGCGTTTCGGCACGGTGGATACCCCCCTGAATGATGCCAAGCTGATGACCGCCCTGCAAAAAGATTTCACCGACTGGGTCTTCCGCAATTCATCTGTCACTGCCCGGGTGAACGCTGCCCTCAAAGTCTACGCTGGACCAGATGTCAGTCAGGCTGAATTCATGCGTGCCTGCGCCGACGCCGCCCGCGATGCCCGCGATGCCGAGATCGCCAAGAAGACATCGATAATCGACCGACAGCTGAAGACACTCGAAGATAAACTGGCACGCGAGGAGCGTGAGTTGCGTGAAGATGAAGCCGAACTCGCCAATCGCAAAGTGGAAGAGGCGGGCACTCACCTTGAGAATCTCACGGGACTCTTCGGCGGCAGGAGAAAAGCCTCCCGCTTATCGTCCTCGCTCACCAAACGCCGCATGACCGAACAAGCCAAAGCCGAGGTCGAAGAGTCGTTGGATGCCATTGACCTTTATAAGAAACAGATCGCCGAACTGGAAAAACGGCGCGAAGACGTGATCGCCGAGATCAACGACCGCTGGGGGCGTGTCGTCAGCGACACGACCGAGGTCACCGTCAACCCGAAGAAAACGGACGTGTTCCTCACTCTCTTCGGCGTAGGCTGGATGCCGTATTACGTTGTCGATACCGGCGGTGGGAAATTGGAATTACCCGCCTTTGGTGCCGAGTAGGTTGATGTCATTGCGAGGAGGGCATTAACCTTCCTCGCAATGACATGTATTGTTGAGGTGTCATGCTCTGGTTGATACTTTCCATTGTTCTATGGGGATTTATCCATTCACTGGTCGCATCGCACGGCTTCAAAGATTCTCTGCGCCACAGGCTGGGCGCTGGATTCATGAAGTTCTATCGTCTGTTCTATAATGCCTTTGCGGTGGTCACGATTTTGCCGACGTTGTATCTCATGGTCATATTGCCGGATCGAACGCTGTATCAAATCCCCTCACCGTGGAGTTACTTCATGCTGGCAGGGCAGGGGATTTCTGCCCTGCTTCTGCTGATTGCCGTTCTGCAAACAGACGTGTTTTCTTTCGTCGGTTTGCGTCAATTGTTCGAAGAAGAGAAACCCGGTAAACTGGTCACGAGCGGCTTGTATCGCATGGTGCGGCATCCACTGTATACGTTCAGTTTGGCGATCCTATGGTTCTCTCCAACTGTTTCCCTGAATTCCTTTTTCGTTTATGTTTCGTTGACTGTGTACATTCTCATCGGTATCTATTTTGAAGAACGGAAACTCCTGCGTGAGTTCGGGCAGGAGTATGAAAGATACCGATCTGTAACGCCGATGCTCATTCCCTTTCTGAAACTCGGTGGGAACAAATAATTTTTGCCGTCCGTCCTAGGGGGAGTTGCAAAGCCCTCTTCATTCTGTGCTCATCCTACATTAACGATTACACCCATCCACAAGGTATAATTTTCCACATGGCTACCGTCTCTTATCCGTATAAACGTATACCGCTGTTTCCCCAGTTCGTCGCCGCTCTTGTCAGCGGTATGGTGCTGTTTCTGGGATTGATCCTCGCGTGGACCATCGGGTATCAACTCCTGTACGCGGGTCGCATCTTCCCCGGCGTCACCGTTGCAGGTGTGGACCTTTCCGGGCTGACGCCATCGGACGCGGCAGTGAAGTTGAATCACAGTCTGTCCTATCCCATCACGGGTAAGATCCTGTTCAAGTACGGCGAACAAGCCTGGGTGGCAACTCCCGCGGAACTGGGCATGGTCTTTGATCCCACCTCCAGTGCGATGACCGCCTACGATCTGGGACGAAGCGGCGGTCTGTTTGGCGCGTTGTCCGGTCAGATTCGCGCAGGCGGAGTTGGGGTGAACGTGCCGCCGGTCATCATCTTCGACCAGCGTGTCGCGTTCCAGTATTTGAGTCAGATTTCCACACAGATCAACCAGCCTGTGAAGGAAGCCAGCCTCAGCTTGCAGGGAACGAACATCGTCACCGAGCCGGGGCAGGTGGGACGTGAGTTGAAGATTGACGCCACGCTGGTCTATCTCGGCGCGCAATTACAAACTTTCAGCGATGGTGAAGTGCCGCTCGTGGTGCAGGAAATCCAGCCGCAGGTGCTGGATGTCAGCGCGCAGGCGGATGCGGCGCGTCAGATCCTCAGCCAGCCGTTGATCCTGTCCATTCCCAACGCGGCGGAAGGCGACCCCGGTCCCTATGTTTATAATGTCGAGATCATTGCCAATATGCTCGGCGTACAGCGCGTCGATAACACCGTGCAGGTGGTTTTAAATCCCGCTGCATTGCGCGACTTGCTGGTACCGTTGAAGAGCCAGGTGGATCGTCTCCCCTCCGATGCAAAATTCATCTTCAACGATGATACCCGTCAGTTGGATTTGATGGAGAACTCCAAGGTTGGGCGCACCCTGGATGTTGACGCCAGCATTCAGGCGATCAACGATGCCTTGTTGCGCGGCGAGCATACGGTTGCTCTGGTCGTCAACGAGGTGCAACCCCGGGTCGCAGGCACCGCCACCGGACAGGAACTTGGCATCACCGAACTGGTATGGGCTGAGACTTCGTATTTCTATGGCTCCGGCGCGGAACGCAAGCAGAATATCCAGGCTGCCGCTACGCGTTTTCACGGGGTGCTCGTTGCTCCCGGCGAAACCTTCTCGATGGGGCAGACGATGGGCGATGTCAGCCTGGAAAACGGATTTGCCGAAGCGCTCATCATCTATGGCGGACGCACGATCAAAGGCGTGGGCGGCGGCGTCTGTCAGGTGAGCACCACGCTCTTCCGGGCGGTATTCAACGCGGGCTATCCCATTGTGGAACGTCATTCACACGCCTATCGCGTCTCTTATTACGAGCAGACCGCCAGCGGCGCCGTAGACCCGAAACTTGCCGGGCTGGATGCGACCGTCTACTTCCCGCTCGTGGATTTCAAATTCACGAACGACTCGCCGTACTGGATCCTGATGGAAACCTACATGGGAAGCGATTCCCTGACGTGGAAGTTCTATTCCACCAAGGACGGCCGCTCTGTAACCTGGGAGACGACCGGTACAAAGAATGTTGTCTCCGCGCCCGATCCGCTCTTTGAAGTGAACCAGGACCTCGACAAGAACCAGATCAAGCAGGTGGACTGGGCGGCGAACGGCGCGGATGTCACTGTGACCCGCACCGTATGGCGAAACGGCGCGGTGTACTTCTCCGACACATTCACTACACACTACCAACCCTGGCAGGCAATTTGCCAGTACGGACCCGATACAAAGAACCCTGAAAAACTGGCAAAAGAGAAAGGACTTTGCCGCGCTCCCTCTTCGTAGCGCAAAATGACCTTTTGCACTACGTGGTAAAATTTGCCGCTGTCAAAAGAATGGAGAGTCAATGGTCAGTGCCACTTTAATTGAAATCCTGCGTTGCCCCAACTGCGTCCGCACAACGGGCGGCGAACTCAAACTCTACAAGGATGCCTGGTTCATCTGCAAAGATTGCAGCCGTAAGTATCCCATCGTAGACGACATCCCGGTCATGCTCATCGAAGAAGGCGACAAATGGGCGGCAACTGCCGAAGATAAACTACCCGTCCCGCCGCCCGCGAAATAACCGTGTTGCGCGAACTGTTGGACGACCTGATCAGCGGAGACGAAATCCGCGCAGAGAATGCGGTCGTTTCGTTGATCGCCCTAGGTGAAGAGGCGATTCCCTCCTTGTTGGGTTTGACTCACACCGATGATCCGGATTCCCGTTGGTGGGCATTGAGGACACTGGCACAATCGCCTCTCTTGCGGACCGAATGGCTGATCCCGTTTCTAAACGATCCCGCCCCGGAGGTGCGTCAGTGCGCGGCGCTAGGGCTGGCTGGCAGGCCCGACGAAAGCGCGACCCAGCCTCTCATCCGGGCATTGAGCGATGCAGACAGCATGGTCGGTAGTCTGGCGGCAAACGCGCTGGTCAGGATCGGCAGCGCGGCGGTCCCCTCCCTGATCGAAACCGTGAAAGGATCGAAACAATCCGCCCGCATCCACGCCTTGCGCGCCCTGGCAGAGATCGGCGACCATCGTGCCATCCCCGTCATGATGAAAGTGATGGATGAAGACTCTGCCCTGCTTCAGCACTGGGCAAAGGAAGGCTTGGAGCGGCTTGGCTTGAATATGGTATATATAAAACCTGTATGAATAAACTGAACTTTCTCAAGAACGTGAAAATCGGACGTCCCTCCCTCGGGCAGATTGTCTTTTGGATAATCGCACTCGGTCTTGGAGTGGGTGGCTTTTTCTTTGTGCGCAACCTCATCACCTGCTGGACGATCACACCGCTCCCCGGAACCCCGCCCTCCACCTGCGGCACGGTGACCGCAGGCTTGGATGGCCCCACGCTAACGGAGGATGGCACCCCCATCCCGAGTGTGGAGGAACTTCCGCCTGCGATTGAAATTCCCGAGGTCAGCAATATCCCTCCCGCATGGGATGGAGCGAGCCGGGTCACGGTCCTGATTATCGGTCTCGATTACCGCGATTGGCAGGCAAACGAAGGTCCGCCGCGCTCCGACTCGATGATCCTGCTTACCATTGACCCGGTTTCAAAGACAGCCGGTATGATGTCGATCCCGCGCGATATGTGGGTGAATATTCCAGGGTTCGGTTATGGACGAATCAACATGGCATATTACTATGGCGAGGGAAGTAAATTGCCCGGTGGCGGCCCCGAACTTGCGCGAAAGACCGTGGAGCAATTCATCGGCGTACCCATCGATTACTATGCCCAGATCGATTTCAACACCTTTGTCGAATTCATCGATTTAATTGGTTGTATCGAAGTGGATGTGGAGGAGACCCTGACCCTCGACAAGCAGGGGTCTGGCGCCGATCATTTTGTTCTCAAGAAAGGCAATGACCGCCGCATTTGCGGTGAGCGGGCACTTGCTTATGTCCGTTATCGCAAGGACAAGGAAGGCGATGTGGCGCGTTCCAGGCGTCAGCAGAGCGTGATCCTGGCGATCCGTGAGAAAGTGCTGGCGCCCGAGAATTTCCCTGTATTGCTCGGGCAGGCGCAACAATTCTACGATGAATTTTCCGCGGGGATCAAAACGAACATGCCATTCGACACCGCCATTCGGCTTGGCGTGCTGGCAAAGGATGTCCCGGTTTCGAGCATCCAGCAGGGCATTATCGATTACACCATGGTCGCGCTCGATAACGTTGTGCTCGGCGGCGAGAACGCCAGTGTGATGAAACCCTTCCCCGACAAGATCCGTGAATTGCGCGACAAGATCTTTACAACCGGCGGTCCTCGAAGTCCGCTTGCGCCACAGAACGATCTGACCGCCCTGATGCGGGCCGATGGAGCCCGCGTGCGTTTGCTGAACGGTTCCTATACCCCCGGTTTGGAGGTGCAGACCGGTAATTATTTCCTGGCCCAAGGTGTGAGCGTGACAGAGGTCGGCGGAGCGGATCGCGCCTACGACAATACAATCATCATCCTGTATTCGCCGAAACTGTACACGATGAAATATTTGCAGGCAGTGTTTGGCATCACATCCAGCGCTCAGATTCGCGTCCAGCCTGATCCCACCTCCACGGTGGATGTCGAGGTGAGGCTGGGAAACAACTGGGCGGCTAATAATCCCATGCCCTGAGCCGGACAAGATCATTTTTCAGCCGCAGGAAAGTTCCTGCGGCTGATTTTTTTCACGGTTGTTGAAAGGTGAGTTTTATCCCGCCGATATAGGGTTCACCATTCGTCCCCTGGCAAGTGGGTGTGATCAACCCGGTGGCAACATCGCTGCCGCGTGCCAGTTGAAGGATGTAAGTGACATTGGGGGACATGATGAAATCGGCATAGCCATTTCCAAGTTCCGGTTTAAAGCCTGTGAAGAATTGTTCCTCGCCTCCATCCCAGGTGACGACGATCTCGATTCCTGCCAGTTGTCTGCGATTCGTGTTGTATACGATGACCTGTAACAAGCCGTCCGGCAGGTTGGGGTCGCAGACCGTCTCCTGTCCGGTCAGCTTGAAGGGCGCGCCGAAGGTGGGGATGGGAGTGCGCGTAGGCCGCGGTGTGGATTCGGCAACGACGACCGGTTGCGTCGGTTCCATTTCAATGATTTCGGGCGTTTCCGTTAAAACGATGGGGACATCGGGTGGGGGCGGCGGAAGCGTTTCTGTTGCTTTGCCGGATGCATCCGTTGCAACCCTCGTATTTGACTCGACCACAATGGTACTTGTCGAAGCCGCGACCCCATTTTCGCCCAACGCCAAAGCCAGCGCGACAACCTGGTCTGCCTGGTGGAAGGTGTCGCCACTTGCCAGCATCTGTTGCGCCTGCGCGTTCAATGCCGCCACCGGATCTGGGTCGCCAAGCAATGCCAGCCTGGCTTTCGCACGCGGCAGGTTCCCGTTTGCGGCATACGCTGCAGCAATGGCAGAGCGGTATTGTTCCTTGAAATCCGCCCGCAGGAGGGACGGTTCAGAGTCGACGACGCGCAGGGGGGAGATCATCCAGGCGTAAACGAGACCAAGCCCGACCCCCATGAGAAGCGCAAGCAGGATGCCCCAGATGCGCCTCATGGGATTCCGCTCCACGCCTGAAGCGCGGTCACCAATTCCTGGATCAGGACGATGTCCGACTCGGCGAATCCGTTTGCGCGGGCGTAGGCAAGTCCCTCCGAAGCGATGGAGGAGGGTGATCTGGTGCCGAAGACAGCCAGCCGGCGCGCAGCAAGCCCGGGATCCTGTTCGACACGGTAGGCTTCCGCGATCATTAAGACGTAATCTGTTTTGTAGTCTGCGCGTAAGGTATCGGGCGTGAGGTCGAAGTAATCAACCGGGTCTATATACCACCCATAGGCGAGACCCATGCCAATGCCTGCAATGAATGCAATGATAATGAATATCCAGTGATAACTTCTCATGAGATAGAAATATCCGGGCAGGTGACCGGCGGCACCCAGAGGCTCTTCCTTACCGTTGCTGTCTTTCGACCCTGGCGGGGTTCGGCAGGCTCTGCCGCGCCGGGCCTGCCCGGACGGACGCAAGGATACTCGAAGTGATGGGTGATGTCAATTCGGGCGGTTTGCAAGTCAGGAGTTTGTGATGAGCGGCAGGAATTTTTCGACGATATATGGATCGAAGAGTCTGCCTGCTTCATGTTTGAGGTATTCAACGACATCCCTGGGTGCTATGCGTTTGCGGTAGGGACGGTCGCTGGAGAGCGCATCCCATACATCCACCACCGAGAACAGGCGGGCGATGAGTGGGATCTCCTCGCCTTTGAGCCCATGCGGGTATCCGCTTCCATCCCAGCGTTCGTGATGGTAGTAGGGGATAATCAATGCCTGATGAAGGTAACCAATGGGGGAGAGCATTTGATAGGCATATTTCGGATGTTTGCGCATCACGGCCCATTCCTCGTCGGTCAGGGGACCCGGTTTTTGCAGGATCTCATCCGGTATTCCCATTTTGCCGATGTCGTGCAACAGGGCTCCCCGCCGGATGTGAACAATCTCCTCCTCCGTATGACCGAGCTGGCGTGCCAGCCTGACGGTCATTTCCGTGACGCGCTGGGTATGTCCTTCCGTCTCGCGGTCGCGCAGGTCGAGGGCAATCACCCAGCCTTCGATGGTCTTGTCGTAAGCTTCCTGCAGGTCGAGGTGGGCGCGTTGCAGCGCGACCTGCGCTTCCTTTCTTTCGGTGATATTGCGGGAGGATGCCTGGATTTCGGTAACCTTTTTTTCTTCATCCACAATGATGCGGGCGGTGGTCTCGAGCCAAATGTATCCGCCGTTTCTGTGGCGGGCGCGGTATGGGATGGCGGCGGTTGGATCATCCCATCGATTGGGTGCAAGCAGGTTATTGATCTCCTTGACATCGGCAGGGTGCACGAATGAAATGAGGGGTTGACCGATCAACTCCTCAGGGGCGTAGCCCAACAGGGTGCGGGAAGCGGGAGACACATAAAGGAAGGTTCCCTGAACATCATGCCTTGAAATCATGTCGGAAGAATTCTCAGCCAGCAAACGGAATTGTGCTTCGCGCTCCGCCAATGCCTGTTGGATCCGTTCCTGCTCGATGGCGATTCGCCACTGTTTGATGGCGTTTTCTGCGATGTGCGGCATGTCGGTCATCGACTCGGATGACTTGACGATGTAATCCAACGCGCCGGATTTCATGACTTCCACGGCATTGCGCTCGCTTCCGTAACTGGTCATGATGATGACGGGTGGATTATGGATGCTGTGCTCTTCCGCGAGCAGTTCACTGCTATCGCCATCCGGGAGACGCCAATCTGCAATGATGAGGGTGGGCTTCGATTTCTTAATGCAGTTGCGTGCTTCTTCGAGGGTATGGGTAATCGTAAGGCGCGCATGGTCTCCGCGGTTCTCGAAGGAACGCTGGATCAATTCTGCATGCGCGGGGTCATCTTCAATTAAAAGAATGTGGACAGAGTCATCCATCATGGAGCGATTTTCACTTTATGAGAATGGTATTGGGGCAGGGAGAAAGGGACTAGTCTCTGATGTTGGGATTGGTGTTCCAACCCAACCAATAAAACCCAAGGTCATCCATGAGTTTTTTAAATTCTTCGAACCCCACCGGCTTGACAAGATAACTGTTCGCGTGATTGTAGTATGCTCTTGCAACGTCTTTTTCCGCCTCGGAGGTGGTCAACACAACAACAGGAATGCTTTTTAACTCGTTGTCTTCCTTGATCGCTTTGAGGACATCGATGCCATCGACGCGCGGCAGACGCAGGTCCAGCAGGATCACATGCGGGCGCGGGTTGAGTTGGGGATCGACATATTCGTTGCGGTGAAAGAGATAGTCCAATGCCGACTGTCCATCCAGGAAGTGCCGAACCTTGTTCGCGATGCGATGTTCCTCCATCGTGCGGATCACCAGTTCGGCATGGTCTACATTATCTTCAACAAGCATGACGAGGATTGGCTCTCCGACCATGGGTTTCTCCTTGCCTGATGCGGCTGCGTGGATTTTAACCCTATTTTTTGTTTACGGGGTGAATTGAAGGGTGATTGAAATGTTACAGTTCCCTCGTCAATTCGAAGGCAGGGTGAAATAAAAAGTGGCTCCGGCCCCGAGCCGGGATTCCACCCAGATTCGCCCGCCATGCAGTTCAATGATTCGTTTCACCAGTGTCAGGCCAATGCCTGTGCCATTGATGGTGGGATCCAGCCTGTTGAAGAGTCCGAAGATCCGTTCGTGGTATTGCGGTTCGATGCCGATGCCGTTATCGCGGACGAAAAAGACCGGTTTCCCATCTTGATCGAAACCGTGCTGACCGATCTCGATGCGTGGTTCGGCTTGATTGCCCATGAATTTCACCGCGTTGCTGATCAAATTTTGCATTACCTCGACCAGCCTGAGATGGTCGCCATGAACGACAGGAAGGTCCTGTTGTACGATGATCTTTACACGTGTCTCATCCGATGGGGGGATGACCAGTTCGACGGCCTCCTGTATGATCTTCCCGAAGGGGATATCCTCATGAAGGGTGTTAAGTCTTCCAACGCGCGAAAGCTCAAGCAGGTCATTGAGGAGCGCCTGCATCTTGTCCACGGCATTGGCGATCCTGTGCATATCCCTGTCAAAACGCTCCATGTTACCTGTGCGGGCGCTGTCGCGGAGAAAGCCCAGGAAGCCACGGATGGTGACAAGCGGCGATTTGAGGTCGTGCGAGACGGTGTAGGTGAACCGTTCCAGTTCAGTGTTCCGCCCTTCGAGTTCCTTAATCAAGCCGGCGCGTTCGGTGAACAGCCTGGCATTTTGGATGGCATTGCCAACCTGATCCGCCATGGCTTGCAGAACGGTAATATCGGCGCGCGAGAAGGCAGATGACAGTTCGGATTGAATCGTCATCGCCCCAATCACTTCGCCGCGTGCGGTCAATGGGAGCGCTATCTCGGAGCGGGTCAGCGGAAGAAGAGGATTTCTAAAACGAACCGCTTCCTCTCCCGCATCCAGGGCGATGCGCGCCTGCCCATGCAGGATACACCAGCCGATCATGGATGACTCACCAATCTCCAGTTTATGACCGGCAGCGATCATTTGCCTGCCCATTTCACCCGTCGCCGCGCGTAGTATTGCCCATTGTTTCGAAGCGTCCACCAAGAAGATCCCGACATAGTAATAATCAAAATGATTGCGAATGAGTTCCGCCACGGTTGGGAGAAGTTTATCCAAATCAAGGATGGACGATGCCGCGCGCGACACATCCGCGCCGGTCTGGAGTTGGATAGTGCGTTTGGTCATCACGCTAATGAGATCTGCCTGCTCTTCCTCCGCCACCTTGCGGGAGGTGATATCCGTCCACACACCAAGCCAGTATTCCGATTGGTTACTTTCGTCCCGCAGGAAAATGGCTTCGTCCTTGACCCAAATACTGCGCCCGTCTTTTGTGATAAGGCGATATTCCATATTGAACGGCTCATGAGTCTGGGCGGTGCGGATATTTTCTGCCAGGACGCGCTCCCTGTCTTCGGGGTGGATGATCTTTATCCAGAATAAAGGATCCCGGAGAAAATCATCTTGTACGTAACCGAGCAGTTTCTTCACCTGTGGACTGACATATTCAGTGTACGCATTTTCATCCGGACTGTTGATGTAGGTGGTGATGGGAATATTTTCAAGCAGAGAACGGTATTTCTCTTCGCTCTTGCGGATGTTGGCGGTCAATCCTCTCATGTTACCGGCCGTTATGCTCTGCAATAGCAGGGCGGCAAGCAGGAAGAAGGAGTAGATGGCAACCCGCGCAGAAGGCGTGTATTGAACCGCCTGTGGGATGAGTCCATTAGTCTCTGCATAGGCGATGAGGATCCCCGTCCCAATACAAAGAAACGTGAGGTACAGGTTGACCCGGTTGCTCGACAACACTCCGCCAAGAAGGACCACAATCATGTACCCAATGGCAATTGGTGCAGAAATTCCTCCCGCCGTGATGGACCCAATCGTGACAACCACCCAGGCCAGGGTAATCAGCAGGGTACCTGCCAGGCGCAAATTGCCATAATTCACAAGAACGATATTCCCAAAACTGACCAGTACCGTCATCAGCGCCATGACTGTAACCCGTCCAGTCAGGTTTGGGGCGACCAGGGAAATGACGAGGAAAAATACAAGGCTCAGTGCAATCAGTCCGACAGATGTGAAATAAATCAGACGCGCCGTGACCCTTGCATCACTGTTTTTCAAGTCGGGCAGCGAAAGGAGTTTTCCAAAATTCATCGTTTGGGTCGTTGGTCCAAGTATAGCATTCCTTGCCAAGTCTAAAAATGGATTGGAGGATGGCATCCTCATCCAATGCCACAGGTTGATACGGAGCTGTAGTTTCTCATGATATAATCTCGAAAATCAATACCGTACTTTCAACTCGGAGGATGTACTATGGAAATCACGGTTCAAGAATTTAAGCATTGCGACATGATCACTGTCAAGGGACGCGTGGACAGCGCGACAGCCCCCCAATTGGCGCAGGCATTGGAAGCCGCCAATGAAGCCGGTAAATATAAACTGGTCGTTAACATGGCCGAGTTGGAGTACATGTCCAGCGCCGGGTTCCGCGCCCTGCTTGCCGCCCAGCGGAATTGCAAGCGCTACAACCGCGGCGAGGTGGTCCTGGTTTCCGTGCCGGACCGCATTCGGGAAGCGCTCGAACTGGCTGGCTTCACCGAACTTTTCAAGACCTTCGATGAGCCATTGCTGGCAGTGGGCCACTTCTAACGGCTGGCTTTCCCTGTTCGGCAAACTACCCCATGTCAGGAAGGAGGCCGCCTTCGGCTGTTCGCCGTGGAGGCGGCTTTTAACTTAACGTATGAAGAGCGTCCAATTCGCTGCAAAATTCGAATTTCTCGACGAAATCCGGGATTTCGTCGGAACCATTGCGCGCGAAGGCGGCTTTGGCGACAAGGATGTGTACAACATCCAGTTGGCCACCGACGAAGCCGCCTCCAACATCATCGAACACGCTTATGAAGGGGTGAGCGACGGTGTATTGGAACTTTCCTGCGGGATGAAGGACGACACGATCACGATCATCCTCGTGGATCATGGGGAACCCTTCGACCCCTCCTCCATCCCCATGCCTGACCTGAAAGCCGACCTGTCCGAACGCAAAATCGGGGGACTCGGAATCTTCCTGATGCGCAAGTTGATGGATGAAGTCCGTTACGATTCACACCCCGAAAAGAACAGCAATTTCCTCACAATGATCAAACGCAAGAGGTGACCGGCATGACTGCCGCTTCGGCTTCGCGTTCTCCGCTTTCGCTGGATTGGCGCGATCTTGCCAGTCTCGGGGAACAAATTGCAGGCGCCACCTCCCTCGCCGCGCAACGTGACCGCATCATTGCCATGACATCGCGTCTACTAGAGGGGGAGGTCGATGTATGGCTTCACGAGAGACTGTTCCGGCTTCCCACCATGAACGAGGACCCCCAATTTCCGGAACAACCTATCTCTCCGGCAATGCAGCGCGCCCTGTTAAAGGGGGGTATTCTGACAAAGCGAAAGCGGGGAAAGAAGGGCGGCGCATCACGCGGGACCTGGGCCGCAGTCCCGCTCGAAGATCAGGGGATGGTGCTGGGTGCGCTTCAGGTCAACCGCCCGAAGGGACCCGAGTTCAAGCAGGAGGAACTCAACCTGATGGAGGGAGTGGCAGGCGTAGTGGCTGTCAGCCTCGTTGCCTCCCATCGCGTGGCGGTGGAACGTTTCCGACTCAACCAGTTGAACCTTGTTCGCGAAGTGAGCGCGCAAATCGCGAACGTCCTCAATGTGGATGAACTCGCCACCCGCGTTACGGAACTCATTCGCAAGACATTCCACTATTATTATGTGGCGATTTTTACGCTTCAGGAAAATTCAAAATCGCTGCGCTTTCGCTCAAGCGCCGCCGCGCCGCGCAAGGGAAAACGCAGGAAAAAATTCGCCCTGGAGGTGGAGGTCGGTCAGGGATTGATCGGGCAGGCTGCGGCGGAGGGTGAACGTATCCTTGTTGACGATGTGCAGAAAGACCCGCGCTTTCGCTATATCGAAGTCCTGCCGGAGACGCGCTCCGAAGTGGTCATTCCGCTGAAGATCGAAGATCGCGTGCTGGGTGTGCTCGATGTGCAAAGCGACCAGGTGAACGCCTTCCATCCGAACGACCTGCTGATCCTCGAGGCGCTGGCGGATACCATTGCGCGCGCTGTGGAAGGGGCGCGGTTATACGGTAGCCTGCGCCGCCGCGCCGATCAGTTGACGCTTGTCTCGGAAGTGAGCAAGAGCGTCAGCGCGTCGCTCGAGTTGAAGGTCCTGATGGAGAACGTCGCCGCGCTCATCCATGACCGGTTCAAGTATCCTTACGTCCATTTGTTCACCGTTCATCCGAACCGGCGGCTCATTGAGTATCAGGCTGGGAGTGGTGAACGTAGCCGCGACCTGGCGGGATATACACTCTCTCTTGACGACGCGGGAGGCATCATCCCGTGGGTGGCTCGTGAAGGCAGGACCGTCCTCGCCAACGATGTGACCAAGGACAAGCGCTACCGCGCCTCGCCCCTGCCGCCGGTGAACACGCGCTCCGAACTATGTGTGCCTCTCCTGTATGGTGATGTGGTCGTTGGCGTCCTCGATATTCAATCGGACAAAGCCAATGCCTTCACCGAGGACGACCAGGTCACTTTTGAAGCGGTTGCGGATAACATCGCTGTTGCCATACATAACGCCGACCTGTATCGTTCGGAACAATGGCGGCGTCAGGTGGCGGACAGCCTGCGCGAAGTGGCGGGCTTGATCTCCGCCGATGCCAGTGTGGACGATGTGTTGGAAGCCATTCTCTCCGAACTGGACCGCAACCTGCCTGTGGATATTTCCGCCATCTGGTTGATGGAGGACGATGAACTGTATCTCGCCGCGTGTCATAACTGCGATGAAGGATTGCTGGAACAATTGCTTTATGAAAAACCCGATGCCTACGACGCCTTGATGAATGTACTGTATTCGGACCGTCCTGTCATCCGCAAAGCGACCGACCCGATCTGGATCACAGGCATCGCGGCAGGATTCGACCAGAACTATTCCGGCCTGGCTGCGCCGTTACGGGTGGGTGACCAGCCATTCGGCGTCATCACGCTCTCGCATCGCACGCCGGGACGCTACGGTCACGAAGCGCAGGCGATGACCACCACCTTTGCCAGTTACGCCGCGGTCGCCATCGAAAACGCGCGTCTGTACGACACCGCCCAGGAACAGGCATACGCCTCCGCTGCGTTGTTACAGGTGGCGCAGGCGGTAGTAAGCCTGAATGACCTCGATGAAATCCTCGGCACGATCATCCGCATCATGCCGATCCTTGTGGGCATTCAGCGTGCCGCGTTGTATCAGTGGAATTCCGAAAAGGAAGCCTTCCTGCCATCGCAGGAATACGGCTTGAGCGAAGAGGACGAGGTCGAATTCTGGCAAAGGGCTTTTCCGCCTGGCGAGTTTGCCTTCCTCGACGCCTGCCGCGACGAAATCGGCGGCTTGCGTGCCTGCGCCCTGGATTCGGACGGAAAACGCGGTCTGCAAGCGTGGATTTCGCTTGACCCCGCCAGCGATGTCAACCTGGGGAACCCCGGCGCATTTCTTTTCGCCGTGCCCATCGCCGTCAGGGACGCGTTGTATGGCGTGATGCTCATCGAAGAAGCCGAAGGCGGGCTCCGCTTCCGTGCCCGGCGCCTCGAGATCATCACCGGCATCGCTCAGCAGGCCGCGCTCGCCATTCAGAACGACCTTCTGCAAAAAGAAATGGTTGTACGTGAACGTCTCGAAACCGAAGTGCAGTTGGCGCGCCAAATCCAACAGACCTTCATCCCTGAGACGCTCCCGCAACTCTCCGATTGGGAGCTTGCCGCGCGCTGGAAGACAGCCCGCCAGGTGGGCGGCGATTTTTACGACGTGTTCGAATTGCCGGATAATAAACTTGGACTCTTCATCGCGGATGTCGCCGACAAGGGAGTTCCCGCCGCACTCTTCATGGCGCTCACACGGACCCTCGTCCGGGCTGCCGTTATCGAGACCGATTCCCCCGCCGAAGCGTTGAAACGCGTCAACGACCTGTTGATCCCCGATACCAAGCAGGGTATGTTCGTCACAGCGGTCTATGCCGTGCTCGACATGGACAAAAACGAACTGACCTACGTTAACGCGGGGCATAACCCTCCGCTGTGGATCAAGAGCGACGGCACAGTCGAAAAACTGACGCGTACCGGCGTTGCCCTCGGCGCAGCGGAGGGTGTGCAATACGAACAACGCGTCATTCCGCTTGAAAAGGAAGACAACATCCTGCTCTACACCGACGGCTTGACTGAGTCTTATAACAACGACGGCGAATTCTTCGGCGAAGAACGCCTCGTTGAAGCAATCCAGGCGAATCTCTGCTCCTCTGCTCACGACCTGATGGACGTGATCGAAAAATCCCTGCTTGATTTTGTCCAGGATATGCCCCCCGCCGATGACTTGACGATGCTAGTGTTGAGGAAAGTGTGAACCCAGAACGGATCTTGACGCGGTTAACTTCGCCTTATATCAACCGCTTTGTGCAGCCGGATAGCATGTTGGGCTTAATAAAACATGGGAAGACCTTGAATTACCTCAAAATAGCCACATGAAAATGGGTGTTTCATAATTTGGAAGGCCATCCCGAACTGGAATGAAAACGCCTTGTCTCTTAAACCTTCGTGCACTTTGGGTCATTCTTGGATGAAAGGAATATTATGACCCCTCGTCTTCTTCATTTCGCCCATCTCCCCACCCCCATCGAAGAACTCCCGCGTCTTTCCGACCATTTGGCAGGTCCACGCCTCCTCGTCAAACGCGACGACCAGACCGGGCTTGCCTTTGGCGGCAACAAGACCCGCAAGCTGGAGTTTCTCGTCGCCGAAGCGCTGGAGCAGGGCGCACGGGCCCTGATCTCCGGTGGCGCGATACAGTCCAATCACTGCCGTCAGACTGCCGCCGCCGCGGCGCGGTTTGGGCTTGAGTGTATTCTGGTCTTGACCGGGGAAATGCCGCCCAAGCCCTCCGCCAATTTGCTGCTCGATGAACTGTTCGGCGCGAAGATCGTCCACGTGCCAGACCGCAAGGACCGCGACCGCATTTTGCAGGAAACCTTCGATGCCGCCGCTGCCGAGGGCAGGAAACCCTACCTCGTCCCGTATGGCGGCTCCAGCCCGACGGGCGCGTTGGGATACGCCTTTGCGATGGAAGAATTCATGAAACAAAACGTCCACGTGGATTGGATTGTCTTCGGCACGTCTTCAGGCGGGACTCACGCCGGGCTGGTGTTGGGTCAGCGCGTGTTTGGCTTCCAAGGCAGGGTGTTGGGAATCAGCATTGACGAGTCGGAGGAGTGGCTGAAGAGTCACGTTTCCAAACTGGCTTCGGATGCCAGTGAAAGGATGGGGGAGCGCATCGAGTTCACCCCGGCGGACGTGTTGGCAAATGCCGATTACTGCAAAGCAGGCTACGGCGTCCTGACCGATGCGGAGCGCGAAGCGGTCAAATTATTTGCAAAGTTCGAAGGTCTTCTGCTGGACCCCGTCTATACGGGACGCGCCGCAGCAGGGATGATTGACCTCATCCGCAAGGGGTTTTTCAAGGAGGATGAGACCGTGCTATTCTGGCACACCGGCGGACAGCCGGCGCTGTTTGCCGAGAAGTATTCAGGCGGATTGTTGAAATAATTTCTTTCCTCTTTCTTCTTTCCTGTCAATGAAAGAGGAAAGAAGAAAGAGGAAAATGCTGGTTGGATAAGAGGCTACGCCTTCAACGCACCCCAGCCCGCATACTTCGCCGTATCCCCCAATTCCGCTTCGATGCGGAGCAGTTGATTGTATTTCGCCACGCGGTCGGAGCGGGCGGGCGCGCCGGTCTTGATCTGACCGGTGTTCAGCGCCACAGCCAGGTCGGCGATGGTCGCGTCTTCGGTCTCGCCGGAGCGGTGCGAAACCACCGTCCGCCAGCCGGCGCGGTGACAGAGTTCCACGGCTTCGATGGTCTCGGTCAGCGAGCCAATCTGGTTTACTTTGACGAGCAGGGCATTGGCGGCGTTTTCCTCAATCGCGCGGCGGACGCGTGCCGGGTTGGTCACCAGCAGGTCATCGCCCACGATTTGAATCTTCCCGCCCAATTCCCGGTTCATCAACTTCCATGAAGCCCAGTCGTCCTGCGCGAGACCGTCTTCGATGGAAACGATGGGATAATCGCTCACCCATTTCTTCCAAAATTCCACCATCTGTTCGCCGGTCAGTTTTTTGCCTTCCTTGCGCAGGTTATAAAGTTTGGTCTCTTCCTCGAAGAGTTCCGAAGCGGCGGGATCGAGCGCAATGGCGACGTCCCTGCCGCGCCCGGCTTTGAAGCCTGCCTTTTCGATGGCGGCGAGAATGACCTCGATGGCTTCATTGTTGGCTTTCAGCGCGGGAGCATAACCGCCCTCGTCGCCGACCAGCGTCGCATATCCCTTTTCCTTCAACACCGACTTCAGCGCGTGATAAATTTCCGCGCCCCAACGCAGACCCTCCGCAAAGGTCGGCGCGCCGAACGGCATGACCATGAACTCCTGCATGTCGGTGGACTGCCACGCCGTATGCGCCCCGCCGTTCAGGATGTTCATCATCGGCACAGGCAGGACGTGCGCGTACACGCCGCCCAGATACCGATACAACGGCAAGCCGAACGAATTTGCCGCGGCTTTGGCAACTGCCAGGCTCACGCCCAAAATTGCGTTTGCGCCGAGTTTCGATTTGTTCGGCGTCCCGTCCAGTTCGAGCAGAGCGGCGTCAATCGCCTTTTGTTCCGACGCGTCCCAGCCGAAGAGCGCGTCTGCAATCACGCCGTTGACGTTTGCCGCTGCCTGCGAAACGCCCTTGCCCAAATAGCGCTTCTTGTCGCCGTCGCGCAATTCGAGCGCCTCATGCACACCCGTAGATGCGCCCGACGGAACCGCCGCGCGTCCCCACGAACCGTCTGCCAGCGTCACTTCCACCTCGATGGTGGGGTTGCCGCGCGAGTCCAAAACTTCCAATGCGGAAATACTTTCGATGATAGTGTCCATTTTGTTCTCCAGGTGTTGTTTATTGTAGCGGATGCAATTGCATCAAATTTGCAAATGACCGCCGCAAGTATAATCCACTTTGCTTAAGACGTTTGTCATGGACTCGACGCTTCTTTCCACGCCTGTGCCTGATCCCCGCGATAAAAAGAAATATTACTTTGCCGACACCTCCCGGCGCCGCGCCCTCATTTCCTTTGCGCGTTTTCTGTTCTCATTCATCATGAAGATGGATGTCAAGGGGCTGGAGCATTTTCTTGAAAAGGGAGCGGTCATCGTCGCCGCAAATCACGTCACCAACTTCGACGTATTCCCGATGCAATTTGCGTTGCCGCGTCCGATCTTTTTCATGGGCAAGGCGGAGTTATTCAAGTTCCCATTGATGGACCTGCTTCTGCGCAACCTGAGCGCGTTCCCGGTCAATCGCGGTGAAAAGGATGTGTGGGCGATGCGTCATGCCGCGAAGGTGCTGGCTCACGGCTTGCCGCTTGGAATGTTCCCGGAGGGAACGCGGTCGAAAGGGAGGGGGCTGGCGGTCGCGAAAACGGGAACAGCCCGATTGGCGATTGAAGCGAATTGTCCCATTTTGCCGGTGGCGATCACAGGGTCGGATGTTTTCTTCAAGCGATTCCCGCGCCGGACGCGTGTCCAGATCACTTTGCTTCCATTGCTAATGCCGGAGCCCGGGGAAAGTCCACTGGCATTGACCGACCGGTTGATGTTTACGCTGGCGCAAGCCCTGCCGGTGGAGATGCGCGGGGTTTATGCCAGTGTGCCGGAGGGGTTTGAAGCGCCGTGGTAGGAGTTTGGTAGGGGGTGTGAAGAAATTGGGGAACTTTTTGGGGTCGAGACTCATCTTTTGCATGCTTTATCTGAAATGGAGGTTTCGATGAATAATAAAAAGATTTTCCAGATTTTTGTCCTCACGGCAGTGTTGCTTGCCATGTTCGCCACCACCACCTCTGCCTCTGCGGCTGGATGCGGCACGAGTGTAACTGTGGTCAGCGGCGATACCCTGCGCAAGATCGCAGACCGCTGTGGTACAACCGTCTCAGCCATCCAGCGCGCGAACCCTGAGATCGGCTCCGGGAATTTGATTTACCCTGGTCAGGTTCTGCTTCTGCCTGGCACCATTTTGGGCAGTGATGGCGGTTATTTGATTTACATCGTGGCACGCGGCGACACAGTGAAGGGACTGGCGGCTCGTTTTGGCTCGACTGTGGACCTGATCGTGGCGCACAACCCCGACATCAAGAATGTCAACCTGATTTATGAAGGCCAGCGTCTGACGATTTATGTGACGACCCCTGGCGGGAATCTGCCTCCGACCACGCCTCCCCCTTCCAGTGGACAGGTTTACTATGTCCAAAAAGGCGACACCCTGCGGAATATCGCCTCCCGCTTTTCCACCACCGTGGAGGATATCCTGAAGGTCAACTCGCAGATTGCCAACCCGAATCTGATTTACGTCGGGCAAGCCATCACCATCCCCGCAGGCGTTTCCACCTATATCGTCCAGAAGGGTGACACGCTCCGTATTATTGCCGGGAAGTTTGGCACCACCGTGGAAAACCTGCTCTCTCTGAATCCGAACATCAAGAATCCCAACCTGATCTATGTCGGGCAGGTGCTCAACGTAAGATGACAACTACACAACATCCCGAAGGTTGAAACCTTCGGGATGTTCGATCAAAAAAGGGCGCACTTTCACAGTGCGCCCTTCCTCGTTTTTAACTTACTTTTTCTTGGCGGGTTTCTTTGCTGCAGTTTTCCTGGCTGGCGCTTTCTTCGCCGCTTTCTTTATCGTCGCTTTCTTGGGCTGGTGCTTCAAAGCGGCGTGCGCTGCGGCGAGTCGTGCCACCGGTACGCGGAACGGCGAACAGGAAACGTAGTTGTTCCCGATCATGTGACACCACTCAATGGAGTTCGGGTCGCCGCCGTGTTCACCGCAGATGCCCACTTCGAGGCTCGGGCGGGTCTTGCGCCCTTCGGCGATTGCCCAGTCCATGAGCTTGCCAACGCCATGGCGGTCGAGCGTCTGGAAGGGGTTCTTTTCGAGGATGCCCTGTTCCTGATAGGTGATCAGGAAGTTGCGCTCGGCGTCATCGCGGGAGTAGCCGTAGGTCATCTGGGTCAGGTCGTTGGTGCCGAAGGAGAAGAATTCGGCGAGTCCGGCGATCTCACCGGCGGTCACAGCCGCGCGCGGGATTTCGATCATCGTACCAAACTTGTAATCGAACTTGACCTTCTTCTCGTCCATCACAGCCGCGGCGATGCGCTCGAGTCTCGGCTGGATCCATTCAAGTTCTTTCACGGTTCCGGTCAACGGGATCATGACTTCCGGTTTGACCTTGATGCCGCGCAGGGTACAATCGGCGGCGGCTTCGAAGATGGCGCGCACCTGCATTTCCACGATCTCAGGCATGGCAATGCTCAAGCGAACGCCGCGCAGACCCATCATCGGATTGGATTCGTGCATGCTCTTGATAGCATGGAGCAGGTTTTCCTTGTCTGCCAGATTGTCGGTCTCGCCTTTGACGCGCATCGTGATGACTTCTTCGAGGAGTTTCTCTTCGTCGGGCATGAACTCATGCAGCGGCGGGTCGATCAGGCGGATGATGACGGGGTAGCCGTCCATCGCTTCGAACAGACCGTCAAAGTCCTTGCGTTGGTAGGGGAGCAGTTCATTGAGGGCTTCTGTGCGTCCCTCGCTGGTCTTGGCGAGGATCATGCGCTGAACGATGGGGAGGCGTTCGGGTTCAAAGAACATGTGCTCGGTCCGGCAGAGACCGATGCCCACGGCGCCATAGGAGCGGGCGCGCTGGGCATCCTTCGGGTAATCGGCATTAGCCCAAACCTGCAGGCCGCGGGTCGGGTAACCGGCGGCGCGGGCATGGCGGATATCCTTGCGGGCGCAGATCTCATCCGCCCATTTGAGCAGGGTGAGCAGGTCGTGTTGTTCCTCCAGGGAGGGGGCGGTGGTCGGAATCTGACCGATGAACACCTTGCCGGTGTTGCCGTCCACAGAGATCCATTCGCCTTCTTTCACGACAACATCGCCGACTTTCATCTGGCGGTTCTCGAGGTCGATCTTGATCACAGAAGCGCCCACCACGCACGGAATACCGAACTGGCGCGCGACGACGGCAGCATGGGAGGTGGCGCCGCCTTCGCTGGTGAGCACACCCTGCGAGGCGATCATGCCGTGAACGTCATCCGGCTTGGTGAACGGGCGAACCATGATGACCCTCTGCTTCTCTTCCTTTGCCATGTGCTCAGCCTTATCGGCATCGAAGTAGACCTGACCAACCGCCGCGCCAGGGGAGGCGTTCACGCCCTTGGCAAAGAATTTGCCGGTCTTCTCAGCTTCTGCCATGGCTTTTTCATCGAATTGGGGGTGGAGCAGGGCATCCACATTGTCGGTCGTCACGCGCTGGACAGCTTGTTCTTTTGTGATGAGTTTTTCATTCGCCATATCCACGGCGATCTTCACAGCGGCTTTGGCGGTGCGTTTGCCATTACGGGTCTGGAGCATCCATAGTTTGCCGCGTTCGATGGTGAACTCGACATCCTGCATGTCCTTGTAGTGTTTCTCGAGTTTGCTGGTGATGCTCATGAACTCTTTGTAGGCTTTGGGCATCTGCTTGGCGAGATGTTCGATTGGGTCTGCATTGCGGATGCCCGCCACCACGTCTTCGCCCTGGGCGTTGATGAGGTATTCGCCCATCATCTTCTTCTCGCCGGTGGACGGGTTGCGGGTGAATGCCACACCAGTGGCGGAGTCATCGCCCATATTGCCGAATACCATGGTTACGATATTGACCGCCGTACCGAGATCGTGCGAAATGCCTTCCTTGTTGCGGTAGGCGATGGCGCGCTTTCCGTTCCACGATTCGAACACCGCTTTCGTGGCGAGTTCAAGCTGTTTATAAACATCCTGGGGGAAGTCAAAACCGACATGCTTCTTGAACACTTCCTTGAACGTGCCGACCAAAGCCTTCCAGTCATCCGCCGTCATTTCCGTGTCCAGCTTGTAGCCCTTGCTGGCTTTGTACTGGGCCATTGGGTGCTCGAACACTTCATCGTCGAGATTGAAGACAGTGGTACCGAACATTTCGATCAGGCGGCGGTAGGAGTCCCATGCAAAGCGCGGGTTGCCTGTTAGGGCCGTCAGCCCTTCCACCACTTCGTCGTTGAGACCGATGTTGAGGACGGTATTCATCATCCCCGGCATGGAAAATTTAGCACCGGAACGGCATGAGACCAAAAGCGGATTCTTCGGGTCGCCAAACTTTTTACCGGTGGCTTTTTCCACCTGCTTCATCGCGGCGACTTGCTGCTCCCACTGTCCGGCGGGGAATTTGCCGGTTTTACGGAATTCATTACAGGCTTCGGTCGTGACCGTGTATCCGGGCGGGACCGGGACGCCTGCGCGCGTCATGTCGAAAAGTCCGGCTCCCTTGCCACCGAGCAGGGCGCGAACGCCCTCCCAGGAACCGGCGTATTTTTCTGCTTTCGCGACTTCATTAAAAAGATAGACCCACTTATTCATTGGAAACCTCCATGGGTATTGTTATTTAATCTGGTGAAGTTTACCACAAAGGATTGTTGACAAAAGTGACATTCATAACATAATTTATTCCGACTTTTTCTGTTAATATGTTGCAAAGTCCAAATCACCCCAAATATATGATAATATACCCCATAGGATGAGTAAAATGCCAACAAGAATTTTTGTTATTGATGACGATACAGCAGTCACCGATCTTCTATCCGTACTCCTGACATCGCAAGGGTTCGATGTTTGGGCGACCAATAACAGCACGGACGGTCTTACTCATATCCGCGAAAAACTGCCCGATCTGGTCATTCTTGATCTTATGATGCCGGAGATGGATGGTTGGGAGATTTGCCGGGCAGTGCGCACTTTCAGCGATGTGCCGATCATCGTACTCTCCGCGCTCAACGACCCTTCCATGGTCGCCAGTGTACTGGATGCCGGAGCAGACGATTACCTCACCAAGCCGACTCCCAGCCGCGTGCTTGTGGCGCATATCAACCGTCTTGTCAACCGTAAAGCAAATGGGACGGCGACAGACCCGACTCTCAGACCGTTGCCCGCTTCGTAGAAGCTCGCTTCCTTCCTAGCTGAAGTCTGCCCCCGTTATTCATAGCCTCCCATCCCCCTACCGTGGACGGGAGGTTTGCGTTATGCGAGGCGTTTCAACGCCTCGGCGGTCTTCTCTTTTGCTTCCATCATCGGCATGTGACCGACGCCGCTTAACTCAATCAAATGTGCATGAGGGATTGCCGCCTTAACCTCCCGCGCCCAGTCGATGGGAATCAACACATCCGCATCGCCATGAACGACCACAACCGGATATTTCATCCCTGAAAGCAGGGGAGTGGAATCTGGCCGTTCTGCCATTGCCTTGAGTGCACCGATGTACGCGATGGGTTTTTGTCGCTCCATGGTTTGGCGTGCATAAGCCTGTAATCGCAAATCAGGCGTGAATTTGGGCGCCATCGTTTCGACCACGCCGCCGATGCCTTTCTCTGCCACCTCCACCGCGGACTTGTATCGTCCCTCTTTGCGGTCGGGCGAATCCGCCAATACCTGTGAAGCGACCAGTCCCAACCCGGTCACGCGCCTGGGGTGGCAGCGCGCAAATGCCAAGGCAACATACCCGCCCATGGAATGACCTGCAATGGCGGTCTTTGAAATGCCAAGATGATCCAGCAAACCTGCAATATCTGATGCAAAATCGTCTATTGTATAGGGCGAATCAACTGTCGTCGAGTCTCCAAATCCACGCAAATCAGGAACGATCAGGTCAAACTTTTCGCTGAGCAGGGGGATCACATCATCCCATATATGGTGGTCAAGAGGGTAGCCATGCAACAATACCAGCGATTTCCCTTTTCCATGCTGTTCATATGCGAGTTGGATGCCATTTAAATTGACCTTTTGCATTTTTCCTCATCAATCGTGAGAATTTATTTCCAATTCACAGTGACTTTTAATTTACTGCCCAGTTTCGAATAATAATGCACAAAGCCATGATCGCGTCCGAATTCATAAACGCGCCGAGTGATGTCAACATCCGCTTTGCAATATTCAGCGACTTTATCCAATTCGCCGTTTCTGAACCATTCCACAGATTTGACACCGTCGGCGGTTTTTGCGGCTCCCAATGTTGCCTTGGCGATGGAATCCAGGCTTAGACGGAAGTTCAAGGTGCGAAAAATATCCTGCAACATGTCGGTTGTACGAAAGGCACGGAAATTCTCGTTCGGCGCGTAGGGTTTCAAAACTTCGTAATCAAAACTGACGATATTGAATCCGATCACACGGTCGGCGGATTTCAACTCGGCGACCAAAGCCGCCGCGTCTTTTTCCCAGTACACGGCAAAATCATTCCGCTCCGTGGACCAAGTCACGCCGCACGCCAGCAGTAATTTCGATGCATCGCGTCCACCGACCTCTTCAAACAACTTCTGGCTTTCCAGATCAAAATAGACGATGTTCATGGTGATTTCCGAATACTTCGATAAATTCAGTACAGGTTTTGAGTTATGACTGTTGATTTTCAGTCAGCCAAACGCGGGCAAATTGAATGGCTTCTTCACGGGTTGCGATTTTTCCCGTTGCCTGTCCTTCACGGATGGCTTCCAGTAGTTGACCGATGATCCGCCCGGGTGACAGGTTGAGTTCCTGCATCAATTCATTGCCGTCCAGCAGGCGCGGCGGGGCGATGGTCTCTTCTCGCTTTTCCCAATAGTTTTCCAATAAGAGGCGGGCAATGTCCAACGCCGCGGCCCAGGTCTCCTGCGTTAATTCATTCCCGCGCGTGCCGCGCAGGTCAGCGAGACCCAGAAGGACAAGGTCTACACCTGCTTCCCCTGCGTCACGAAAGAAGCGATAGATAGCCTGGCGGGAGGGTTCCTTTTTATTGCTTTCCAGCCGGTTTGTAAAGATGTGAAAACGCATGTGGTGCAGGATAACTTTTTGGATGCGTTCGATTTCATCGTTACTTAGATTGAAGGCGCGACCGCGCTCCGCAGCTGCCTCTGCACCGCGAACATCGTGATCGAAAAAACGGATTCGTCCTGCCTCGTCCACGGACCGGGTGGCTGGTTTTTCGACATCATGATACAGCGCGGCGAAAAACAGCGCCGCACGGACAGAACGGTCCGTGTTGAGGGATTTGGCAAAGTGTGCGGCAATCTGTTCACGATACCGCCCAAGGCGGAGCGTGAGCAGTCCAGTGAACATATCGTTGGTCTCTTCGGCGGAATATCCCACGCGTAAAGCAGAAATGATCCCATCGAGGTGCCCCAATACACTCAAAGTATGTTCCCAGACATCATAAATATGAGGTCGCGTCTGTTGCACTCCCTTTAACGCGGATAATTCTGGTAAAAGAAATGGGAAGACCCCCAGCATTTCCAGCGCGCGGACGGATGCATCCGGTTTGGGTCCTTCCAAGATCTTGAACAACTCGTCGCGTTGACGTTCCGGCGAAATGTTGGGAAGCAGGCGCGCGGCTTCTTTCATCGCTTTGCGGGTTTCGAGATCGATTTTGAAACCAAACATCGCGGCCTGCCGGATTGCCCGTAGAATGCGGACCGGATCGTCTGACAAAGAAGTGCTCAAGCAAGCGCGAATGATTTTTGCGCGCAGGTCGGATACGCCATTCATCGGATCGATGATGGTTTGTTTATGAATGTCGAAGGCGATGGCATTGATGGTGAAGTCGCGGGCGCGCAGGTCTGCTTCGAGCGTGGTTCCGTTGCGGTAGGCGGCGAAATCCATGAAGGTGCGCGAACCGTTGGGTTCGGTCACAATGACGCGACCGGTGTCGCGTTCTTCGTCCAGAATCATGAAATCGGCGTCAAGTTTGTTGGCGACACGTCGGGCGTGGGCAATGCCTTTTGCAGGCAGGGCAAAATCAAGGTCCGGCGGGATGCGGTTGAGAAGCATGTCCCGGACGGCGCCACCGACCAGGTAAACTTCCTGATCGGAAAGCAGTTCGCGGACTTTGTCGACCAGGGGTAAAGGTGAAAAAGGAACGGGCATGTAAATGATTTCCGGTTTTTCCTTGTGCCGGGTGTTTTGTGCGGCGCGCAGAGCCTGTTCGGGCGTGCCCCCCTGGGCGATGATCCGACCACGGACACGAGCGACCCAGCGTCCGGCGTAGGGAGAGGCAGGTGTTTGCTCGGTTGAGGCGGGTTCTTCGTTGCTGGTCATGTCATGCGGGCGGTTTATACTTGTCCAGATCGACGACGCCGACAAAGGGTAGATTGCGATAATACTCGTCGAGGTCGAGCCCAAAGCCAAAGACGAATTTGTTCGGGATATCGAAGCCGCGATAATGGATGGGGACGACCGCTTCGCGTCGCTCGGCTTTATCGAGCAGGGCGCAGACCTTGAGGCTGCGCGGCTGACGGAGTTGCAGCATTTCGAGAACCGATGCAATGGTATGCCCGCTGTCGACAATGTCTTCGACGAGAAGCACGTCCTTGTCACGGATGTCCATTTGCAAGTCCATTGCCACGCGGACGGTACCGCTCGATTCGCGCTTGCCGACGCCATAGGAGGAAACCGCCATGAAATCCATCATGTGAGGAGCGGTGATGGCGCGGCTTAACTCGACCATAAATGGAACGCCGCCGCGCAGGATGCAGATGAGCAGAAGGTTGCCATCCGGATAATCTGCGCTGATCTCCGCCCCCAATTCCTTGATGCGCTCATTGAGGGTCTTTTCATCGATCAATATTTCAGCAAGAAATTCGTTGTAATCCTGCATTCTTCCTCATTCAAAAAACTGTCGCCGTACTTCGCCGTGCTAGCGCGGGACCTCGTGATGGGCACGGCAGCGTGCCTCGTACAATTCTGATGCGCCAACGATGACCACGGGATCATCATACCTGGCGGGTTCGCCGTTGACAAGCCTCTGTGTACGGGAGGCTTCGTTGCCGCAAACCATGCAGATGGCATGGAGTTTGTCCACGGACTCCGCGATGGACATCAAGACCGGCATGGGACCGAACGGCTCACCGCGAAAATCCATGTCGAGCCCGGCGGCGATGACTCGAATTCCGCGCGCTGCCAATGCCTGCGCCACGTTGACAATGTCGGGATCAAAAAACTGCGCCTCGTCGATGCCGACGACAGTTGTATCTTTTTCGACACGCGACAGAATATCGGTGGATTTTTCCACGGGAATGGCGTCATACTTGGCGCCTGCATGGGAGGTGACTTTTTCCACGGCATAGCGGACATCGATTGCCGGCTTGAAAACCTGTACTTTCTGTCTGGCAATGGTGGCTCGTACCAGGCGGCGGATCAATTCATCCGTTTTGCCGCTGAACATCGAACCGCAAACTACTTCAATGAGACCATGTGTGTGGCGCATACATTCTCCTGCCCCTCGATTTTCTCTCCTGCCTAGAAGAAAATGGGGGAGACGTCACGCAGTGACAGAGGGGATAAAAATAACGGGCACGGCGCTGAACGCCATGCCCGTAAGTTTACCTGAGATTATCTATTCTGCAAGTGATGACTACGCTGCGGCTTCGGGGAGTTCATAGCCGAGCGAGCGCAGTTTCTTCTTGGCGGCAGTCAGGGATGCCTGACCAAATCCCTGGATTGCCAGCACTGCTTCATTGCCGCCGCTGAGTCTCTCGATGAACTGGCCAACATTCTCGATGCCAGCCTTCTTGAGGGCATCCAACGCGCGAGCAGGCAAACCCAGGTCCGCGATGGGGCGCTCGGGTGAACCCTTGAGTTCTTCCTTTGCCTTCTGCTGTTCGACATAGGTCTGGCGCACAGACAACTTCTTGTAAAAGCGATCCACCTGACCTTCGATGTCAAGGATGCGAGCGGATTCACCGGTAAAGAACGGATGGCAATTGGAGCAAATGTCCACGCGCAATTCCTTCTTGGTCGAGCCGGTCGTCCACGTGCGGCCACAGGAGGCGCAGGTCACCTTCGCATCGGTGTAATAAGTGGGGTGAATATCGGCCTTCATGCTAGCCTTCCACCTGCTGCGGAACAATGTTCACACGCTTCTGACCGCGCACGATGTCGAACATCACCACGCCGTCGGCAGTCGCGAACAGGGTGTCGTCTTTGCCTGCTTTCACATTCAACCCCGGTTTGATCTTCGTGCCATGCTGGCGAACAAGGATGTTGCCGGAAAGCACGAACTGACCAGCATAACGCTTGACGCCCAAGCGCTGGGAATTGGAATCCCGTCCATTGCGGCTGGAGCCGCCACCTTTTTTATGTGCCATTTCTACCTCACACTCTACTTGCTCGACTTTTTCCCTTTTGGGGACGATTTTGTCGAGGACTTCTTTTCCGTGGATTTGGCGGTCGTTTCTTTCTTCGCCGAAGCCTGTTTCTTCGTCTTGGGCGCTTCCTCAGCCTCTTCCTTTACTTCCACAACCGCTTCCGCTTTCATCTTCGGTTCGGGCTTTTCGACCTTTCGTTCTTCACCGGGCTTGCCGATGAAATCGACCATTAACAGGGTGTACTGTTGACGATGACCGCCGCGCACCCGAATGCGCTTCTTAGGGCGATATTTAAATCGGTCGATCTTGGGTCCCTTGATGTGGTCCACCACCGTGACCTTGACTTCGATGCCGTCCACAGTGGGCGTTCCGACCATGACCTCGTCGCCATCCGCCATCAGCAGGACGCGTTCGATGTCGAACTGTTTACCCGCTTCCACGGGCAGGCGATCCACTTCGATGGTTCGCCCTTCGACGGCACGGTATTGCTTGCCGCCGCTTTCAACGATAGCAAATCTCATTTTTATCTCCAGTCATCACTTCGCCGTGTGCCTGCGGAGTTCCTGCACTCGTCGCCTGCGAACGGGGAAGCTGGGGTTACATGGAACTGCCTCAGCGATTCTTGCTGCTGAGGCAGAAGCGGACGGTATTATACATGCGGGGTGGGGATGTGTCAACGGCGCGACAGCGGCTTGTTAAGAGGAAACAAGCCCACCCTGAGGAGGATGCGCAGCGCTCTATTTGGGCAGAATGGCAGTCAGGGTGCGGGTCACGTTTTGCAGTTCGCCGGCGTGTCCCTTGATCCGGTTCACATCGCCGGTCCTTAAACCGGTCTGCACGTCCGTGATTGTTCTGGCCGTCTGATCCTTGCTATCGATGATCTTTTGCGTGATGCTTTCGAGGTTGATCAACATTTCGAGAATATTCTTTGGGATGATGGGCAGGCCTTTGGCAATGGGGAGCAGCCCATCGAGGATGTTGTTGGCGATGCCCGCATATTTCACCGTGAGCGTATGCAACGTGCCGATGGATGTGGTGAGTTCGAGCGCGATCTCCTGAATGGAATCGATCATGGATTTGTGTTCATTGATCATTTTTGTAATGTCGTTCAGGGAGTCGGTCAGCTTATCGGAAAACTTTACAACACTGGCAGGTTTTGAAACAGCAACTCCGGCTTTGGCTGTGGGTCTGAGCGGGGTGGGCATGGGATTCTCCTGTAGAAAGATTTTTGGTAAATATACTTGAGTTTGGGCGTGGATTCAACCGGATATATTGACAAACATCTGCGAGTACTGTACCCTCGCTTCATGTCCGACCCTTTCCCTTCGCTCGGAAAACTCCTCAGCCTGCCTCAGCGTCAGGCGATCGAATCTCCCCTCGACGTGAAACTCTTTGTCTCTGGTCCGGCTGGGACGGGGAAAACCACCGCGGGTGTCGAGCGGATGCGATACCTGCTCGCACAGGGCATACCTGGTGAATCGATCCTGATGCTCACCCCGCAACGGTCCTTGCAGGAGCCATATCTTGACCTGCTCTATAGCCCCGAGCGGAGCGCCGGTGGAGAGGTAACTCCTGCCACAATCGGTGGTCTCGCAAGGCGCATGTGCGATTTATTCTGGCCGCTCGCCGCCGAAGATGCAGGGTTTGCCCATCCTGACCGACCGCCTGTGTTCCTCACGCTTGAAACCGCGCAATATTATATGGCGCATTTGGTTCGTCCACTGCTGGATGAAGGTTATTTCGAATCAGTTACGATCGACCGCAATCGTTTGTATTCCCAGATCATTGATAACCTGAACAAAGCCGCGGTGATTGGCTTCCCGCACACGGAGATTGGCTCACGATTGGATTCCGCTTATCACGGTGATCCCGCGCAGAGACGTGTCTATGCCGATGCTCAGCATTGTGCAAACTTATTCAGACAATATTGTCTCGACCACAATCTGTTGGATTTTTCTTTGCAATTGGAAATTTTTGCAAATGTATTGTGGAAACAGGATATTGTTCGGAACTACCTCATCAGAAATTATCGTCATCTGATTTATGACAATGTCGAAGAGGATGGTCCGCGCGCACATGATATTTTGCGCGACTGGCTGCCAAGTTTTGATTCTGCCTTGCTGATTTATGATGAATACGCCGGTTTCCGTTACTTCCTCGGCGCAGATATTCAAACCGGTTGGGCGCTACGCGAGCTGTGTGATGAGCAGATTCAATTGCAAGAAAGTTTTGTAATGTCGGGGAATGTGGCGGGATTAAGTGATGGGTTGATCGAAGCAATTCTCCCCACCTTTGAAGGAAAGGTGAAAGAGGAAAGGGGGAACTCATCGGCTCTTGCGATCATTCAGTCACATTTCTACCCCGAACTTCTCGACTCCGTGGTAGCCGAGGTCAATGCTCTACTCTCTGATTCTCTGCTCCCTCCCTCACAAGTTGTCATCCTCACCCCTTACCTCTCGGATGCTCTGCGTTTTTCCATCACTCATCGACTCGAAGCGAAAAATATTCCCTGGCGTTCGCATAGACCATCCCGGTCGTTGCGCGATGAGCCTGCCTCTCACGCGTTGACCACACTCGCTGCGCTGACACATCCGCATTGGAGCGTCCACCCGCCGAAGTTCGACGTGGCGTACGCGCTGATGCAATCCATTGACGGGCTGGATCTCGTTCGTGCACAATTGTTGACCGAGATTGTCTATCGACAGCGCGATCTTGAGTTGTCCCCCTTCGAGAATATCAAAGCAGATATGCAGGAACGCATCACGTTTAGTGTTGGGAATCGGTATTCGCTGCTTCGGGAATGGCTGTTGAATTATCGTGAAAGCGATCCACTGCCTCTCGACCACTTCCTGCGAAAAATTTTCGGAGAGGTATTGTCCCAGCTGGGTTTCGGGTACCATCGTAACTTTGACTCGGTGCGTGTGGCGGCAAGCCTGGTCGAATCGGTTAAAAAATTCCGCCAGTCGCTGGAATCAACCTTATCAGTCGGATTGTCCGATCCCCGGTTCCCCAATCTGGGACAGGAATACATCCAAATGCTTCAGGATGGTGTCATCGCCGCGTCGTATCTGGAGGGATGGCAGGCAGAGGAGAAAGATGCGGTTTTGGTCGCACCGGCCCACACGTTTCTGATGATGAACCGCCCTGTAACCGTCCAATTCTGGCTCGATGCCGGTTCGAGCGGGTGGTATGAGCGTTTATCCCAGCCGTTGACTCACCCATATGTATTAAGCCGCGAATGGGAACCGGGTCGAATTTGGAGCGATGCGGACGATGTCCGATATGGCAAGGAGGCGCTGGCGCGGCTGATTTCAGGTCTTTTGCATCGCTGCCGCGAACGGCTTTATCTCTGTCTCTCCGAATTGGGCGAAAGCGGATTCGAACAGCGTGGCGAGTTATTGCGCGCATTCCAAAAGGTTTTATAGTTGGCAGACGGGAACTTGTGGGGGAGAAAATTCGTTAAGGGCAATATTGAAAGGATCGGTCATGATGAAATTGTTTTCATTCCTTCTTGTTGTTGCCTTTTTTATTTCAGGTTGTTCATTTGATATCCGGATATTGACGCCTGCGCCTGTGGAGATTGTGTTTCAGTCTGCAACGCCTGCCACATCTTTTCCTGTTGAGACTTCTTCCTCTGTAACAAAGACGCCTCATCCCGGTTTTACACCGGTCACTCCCGACCCGGTTTTCTTTGGCGCGTTCACCGCCAGCGACTCAGCCAACGGGTCGTCACAGGCCAGATTCCCCGCAGGGACGAAGCAGGTCTTTGCCATATGGAATTATCAAAACATGCGTGAGGGATTGGCAATCAAGCGTGAATGGTATCTGGACGGTCAATTGTGGTTGGAACGGGAAGAGACCTGGAACTTTGCCAAATATGGCGAGCGTGGTTCTGTAATGGATGTGTCCATCTACGATTTTAACATCGGTTTACCGTCCGGTGAGTACAAATTGCTGATGTATATCGATGGTGTGGCTCAACCAATCGGTAAAACGACCGAAGGCGGGGCAGCTCCGTTTATCGAGTTCGAGATCCTTCCGCCCATCGAGGCGCGTTCTCCGAATGGAAACTGGAGTGTCCGCGCGAACCTTGACCGTCTAATTCTGATTGACTCAAGCGGTGCTCAATCGGACCTGTTTATCGGGCGTGAAATTGCCGCTGTCACCTGGTTCCCCGATAACCAACACCTCCTACTCGTGGATCGGGACCGTTCCACTCAGGTTGCCGCTGGTCTCTCGGTGGGTGTCCATGATGACCTGTGGATCGTGGATATTTCCAGCCGTGAAGCAATCATGGTGTATGCCAGCGATATGCCCATCACTGCCAGTAATGGGCTGCTTGTCTCGCCTGATGGCCGTTTTGTCGCCAGTCAGGAAGGCTCCGGTTTTGGCGATGCCTGTTTTGTGGATGTCAGGATGATCTTCTTTGAAATCGCCGGGGATTTCAGGAGTGCCAGGGTTTTCAAGCAAGGGCAGTTTGGTGGTATCCCTGTTGTAAAGGAAGGGGTAATCTTTCCTGCGGAGGCAGGAGGATGGGTGGGGAGCGGTCAATTTGCTGTGCCGTTAAGTGCCACCTGTGCCCCGGACGGATCGTTGAACGGCTCGTATGTGTTCGATTTGGAAAAGTTGACGGTTACAAAGAAATAATTTTCATCGCAGGTATGGATGATTATTGGGTACAATCCATCCATACCTGCGTGGTTTTGGCTGGTGCAGGCAAAGGACGTGCGATCTGCAGGGTTGTGTATGTGCTTGATGGCAGACCGGCGATGTATTTATCCAGAGGATGCTATGGAAACGCCTTCCAAAACCTTCATTCCCAAGTATTTTTCTGTTACGTACATATGGATATTTACCTGCCTGGGCGGATGTTTATTCCTTGCTGTTTTTTCGATATTCAGAAGCGCCCCTTTGTATGATGAATGGGAATTTAAAGGAATTTTGGGGAGCATACTCTTTGGGTTGACAGCCTTCTACGAATATAGCAAGCTGGTGAAAGCGATTGAGTTTAATGATAATGCGATGGTGGTTCACTTTCGTATGCAGATGCGAAAAATAATCGAGTATCGTAACGTAATGAGGGTGAATATCCAATGGGGATATATAGACTCAAAAGGAGCGAAGGTCCACTTTGATGGAATGGAAAACCAGGATGAGTTATTGAAGAAAATGGCTGATACTGTGTATAACAGGGATGTTCTTAATATATACCGGGAAGAAGAAAAGAGAACCAGCGCTACACGGAATAAGCGACTTCGTTATACACTTATTTTCACGGTCACAATTGGTTTTGTGGCGGAGTTTGTTGGGAATGCGGATTGGTCCTATTTTTATATTATTCTTGCCTTGTATTTTGTTTTAATCTATCAGGTTCTTCGGCTTTTTATAAAATAAACGGCGCATCACTTCTGAACATGGTTTACCATGCCTAACTTCATCCCCCGCCCCTCCCAGCAAGAAATCCTCCGTTACAGCGGCGGACGCCTCGGCATTGCCGCCGTCCCCGGCGCGGGCAAGACGCACATCCTCTCGGCGCTTGCGGCGAAGATCATCCGCGAAGGCTGGCTCGGTGACGATCAGGAAGTGCTTATCGTCACCCTCGTCAACTCGGCGGTGGACAACTTCGAAGCGCGCATCAAAAAATTTTTTGACAACCCTCTGCAAGCCCTCTACAAATATCGCGTCCGCACCCTGCACGGGCTGGCGCATGACATCGTCCGCGAGAAGCCTGCGCGCGTCGGACTCGAAGAGCGCTTCAGTATCATTGACGAACGCGAAGCGGGCTTCATCCGCCGCGACTCGGTCAATGCCTGGCTGGCATCCAATTCATTGGACGACTACCTTGACCCCTCCCTCGATAACTCCAAACGGGATTGGGTGAAGCGCGACCAACTGCCCGATTTGCTGGACTCCCTCGCCCTCGCCTTTATCCGCTCCGCCAAGGACCGCCTCCTGACTCCCGAAAGCCTGCGCGCCAAACTCGACGCCTTTCCCTCCCCCCTGCCTCTCGCCGAACTCGGCTGGAGCATCTACGCGGACTATCAGCGCGCCCTCGCCTATCGCGGCGCCGTGGACTTTGACGACCTCATCCGCCTCGCGCTCACCCTCCTCGAAAGCGACGAAGAATACCTCGCGCGCCTGCAATACCGCTATCCGTTCATATTAGAAGATGAAGCGCAGGATTCGAGTTTGACGCAGGAAAGAATATTATCTCTATTATCAGGTGGCACTCCCCCCTCTCCCTTTGGGAGAGGGGCTGGGGGTGAGGGCGGTAACTGGGTCCGTGTCGGCGACCCCAACCAAGCCATCTTCGAGACCTTCACCACTGCCTCGCCCGACCTCCTGCGCGCCTTCATCGAAAACAACCCCAGCATCCCCATGCCCGAGTCGGGACGCTCCCAGCCGTCCATCATCGCGCTGGCGAATCATCTCATTGACTGGGTGATGACCTCCCATCCCATCCCCGAAGCGCGGACAGCGTTATCCCTGCCGCACATCCAGCCTGTCCCAGCGGATGACCCTCAGCAGAATCCGCCCGATGACCCCGAAGCAATTCGATTCATCAACAAAAGATTTACGCCCGAAGAAGAACTCGAAGCGGTAGCCAAGTCGGTCAAGAACTATCTCGATTCGTTTGCAGAGATTCCTATCGAGCAACAGCCGACGATTGCCATCCTGGTCCCGCGCAACCAGCGCGGCGTGGATGTGGTCAATGCGTTGCGTCAGCGCGGCATCGAGCCGATTGAGTTGATTTCGTCCACCTCCGAAACGCGCGCCGCGGCGGGGTCGCTGAGTTATCTGCTCTCGTACCTGGCGGACCCCAGTTCTGCGAGAAAGTTGGCGAAGGCGTATGAGGTGTGGAGGCGGGATTGGAGAGAAGACTCGGAAAAGATGGCTCTCGTGAGCGATGTGGAGCGCGCGCTGAGGAAGGTTGGGAATGTGGAAGATTATGTTAGCCCTCACCCTGCCCTCTCCCGAGGGGAGAGGGGTGAAGAGTTCCCCTCTCCAGCGGGAGAGGGGCTAGGGGTGAGGGAAGAAGCGGAACAAGCCATCGAAGAGTTGAGCGCGTTCCGCGTCGTCGTCCAGCGCTGGTTGAACGCGGTCACGCTTCCCATTGACCAGTTGATTCTCACGCTCGCGCAGGATGTGTTCACCGAAGCGTCGGATTTGGCGCTGGCGCACAAACTGGCGCTGGTTCTCAGACAGGTCGCGGACGATCACCCCGACTGGCGTCTGCCTGAGTTGACGGCTGAACTGACGGTCATTGCGAAGAACGAACGGCGCTTCATCGGCTTTTCATCGGACGACTCGGGCTTCGACCCGGAGAAGCATCGCGGGCGCGTGGTGGTGACAACGATGCACAAAGCGAAGGGGTTGGAATGGGACCGCGTGTATTTGATGTCGGTCAATAATTACGACTTCCCCTCGAACATGCCGGGCGACAGGTTCATTTCGGAGAAGTGGTTTATTCGCGGCGGGTTGAATCTCGAAGCGGAGGCGCTGGCGCAATTGACCGCGCTCGAGTCAACGAGCGAGTATGACTGGTACGAGGAAGGCGCGGCGACGATGCGCTCACGGCTGGATTACGTCAAGGAACGCCTGCGCCTGTTCTACGTGGGGATCACACGCGCAAAACGGGATTTGATCGTGACGTGGAATTCAGGCAGGCAGGGCGATGCGACGCCGAGCTTGCCATTGAGCGAGTTGATGGGGTGGTGGGAGGAAGGATAGACCAATTTGTTTGTCTGATGAATTTTTGGGCGTCAATATTGTATAATCCATTTAACGTTAGATCGAAACCTTGGAGAGATAGAGATGGATTTTGAAAAGCTGTTTAAATTCGGCATTGAATATTTTTCCGACTATTTTCGGGTTTTTGTTCTAACTTTAAGAGCACCAAAGCTTTACTTTCCTCCTAAAAGTGTGACAGCCTCCAAAAAGAAACATAGCGAAACTGAAGTCGATAAGCAAGATAGTGAAATTGAAAAAGCAATCAATCCAGGGCTTTTTGGATTTGTGCTAATTAGTATACTTATCGGTACTGCAATTGGCTCTTTAGCTCGTGGTTTAGACTATAGCTTCAATTTCCCATCTGTTATCATACTGATAGTAAGTTGGTTTATTTACTGTTTCATATTTCATATAATTTGCAAATTATTGCGCGGCACAGGAACATTTATAGAAACCCTGTCTGTGGGACTACAAGTGTTCGGCGTTGTTTATGTAATAAGCAATTTTGCGGAATTTGCATAGAGGATGTTGGTTGCAACACAACCAATTCTTGGAGATTTCCTAGTGAATGTAGACAAGCAATACTTTTACGAAAACCTATTTGTATCCAACCCAACTGTCGTATATTTTATAATTCAATTTATCTTGCTAGCGGTATATTTATCACTTGCTGGGAGCAATTTGCATCAATTTAATAAGAGCAGAAAGATTCTTGCCGTAGTTCTCTTTACCTTGATTATCGCTATAAACTTCGTGGTCTTCATATTTGTTGTGAGAGGACTGTTTTTTCTTAGCTCGTTTGATCAATATTATTAGATCCTCCTAAATTATAATAACTTTGTTGCCTGACTGTGTTGATCAATTTTTAGAAGACTTGGTCAACTTGTCTAATAGTGCAAAATATTTTCAGAGGCTCTGTCGTTCGTCGGAAGTTTTCTTTAATTCCATAGAATTTGGGGAGAGTTTTACGGGAGAATTTTTCTGCACAATGAAAAAGTCTCGAATGGGATGTGAAGAACTTCACCCTGATTGTGGTGATTGATCGGCGTGTCGGTTTGACCTATCCCCAGCTCTTCCCTAGAGGGAAGGGAGTTTGTTGTGTGATGTGTCTGGTTTCTCCCCTTTAGGGGAGACGGGAGAGGGGTCAAATGAAAAACGGTCTCGGGCGCACTATCCGCGAGACCATTTTCAATTCTGCAATTCCTGTCTGAAATTTCCGGTTTTGCGCTCATCCTATAGTACAATAGCTATGTACGAGTTTTACAATTTTGTTTTGTCTATTCCCGGGGGAATGGATAGTCATCAAGAAACGAAATTCCGAAAACTCCGAATTGAGTCCGAAATATTCATTACTCTCTGAGGAGATAAATATGCACAAGCAAAAATCGAAATTCGACCAAAAATGGAAAGTCATCCGGGATCAATCTCTGGAATGGTTCGATCTGTTGGCGGAACACGACCTGAAAAAAGTTGACAAGGCTGAAGATAAACTGGATAAATTTGTGACCATGCTCCAGGTCAAATACGGGTATACGCGTCAACAGGCGACGGATGAAATCAACCGTCGTTGGATGGCGTTCTATATGGCAAGAAGGATTGCCGGGTAAAAGCCGAATAGTCAAAGTGAACGGTTCCGGGCAAACTGCTGGGACCGTTTTTCCCTTTAAAACGACAATTTTCCTGCGGTTAATCGGCGGTGAATGACAAATGTCACCATTTGAGCGACTCAACAGAATCGTAATAAATTATATATAATTTTAGGGTATGATTAAAGCAACGAAAACAAATCAAGCGGACACCCGCATATACTGGAGAAACATGCATACCGAATTATTCCTATTTGTCTTGATCGCCGCTCTGATCTACGGCTTGATCAACTCGACCGAAAAGGTCCTCATCCTGCACGAGCGCCACAACGAGGAAAGCCGCAATCTGCTTGACCATCGCTCAAGGATGTAAATGCCACGGTACATCGCAAACTGCCGGCCCTTCCCTTGGGCGGACCTCGATAAAGCCGCGGCGCTCAATCTTGCCATTTTGGCTGATTCGCTGGATAAAGTGCCGGAGTACAAGCTGATGGCACTACGCACCCGCATTGATATTTCGCTGTCTACAACCGATGTCCACCGGCTGTGCCGTAACAGTAACGTAAATCCGCATTTTCGAACGCCGTCGGGAAGATGACGCAGAAATACATGTAAATCAAAAACGGTTCCGAGGATGATCCCGGAACCGTTTTTGATTCCCAATCAATCATGGGATGTAATAGATAACGATCAATTGTGGCGCGTTGCTGCTCGTCGAATTCCCGGAGAAAAACTTCATATAGTCTGCACTCATATCATCGTTGTCATCGAGGCTGAAGAACAGGCGGAATTGTGTGACACCAGCCTTGTTGATGATTGGGAGGTTCGCGTCGTTCAGCTGAGCGCCATACCAATGATACGTGATTCCTGTAAAAGTATCCACGACGGAACTGGGGCTGGCAGCGGCGGAAAAATCTCCGGTCTGCAGAGCAGTATTCCCGCTGAAAGAACCGTTCCGGATCTGCTGCAACAAGGTCCCGTGCGTGGTGAACGGGTCAGTCCCTACCAGTCCCTGTCGCTTGATCTTCACCTGCGCAGAGATGACCACGGCATTGTCTGGCAGGGAGACGGTATTGAACGAAAGGATAACCCGATATTGCCGGTCTTTTGCATTATCGCCCAGGTTGAAGGTGGTCGACCCTTTGTCGATTGTGCCGCCCACCCCCGAATTTTCGCCTGATTCCACCACCCAGCCATCATATGACCCCGCGGATTTAAGGGTTACAGTAACCGGTGTGGTAATGGCGCGGATGATCGTGTATGTCTCTCCTGAGGCGAAATCCCCGTTTCCTGTGCCCGCACCGCCCAGCGGATTCCCCCTAAAATCGATGATGCTGTCATTGTCACTCACATCCAATCGAATGGTTCCGTCTCCTGCGCCGGTGTTGACACTGACTGAATAAGCTGTTTTAGAGATGGGCGTCACACTGGCGATGAAAGCGTCTGTGATTCCGGAACTGACCGTCAGCCCAAAATCATCGAACGGCGCGGCCAAGTCCACACCTGTGACTGCTTCTGAGAAAGTGATAGTGAAATTGACATTCGCGGCATTGGTGGGATTGGAATTCGCCCGCAGGCTTGATATTGCTGTTGGCGGCGGGTCGACCTCGTATTCGAAGGCTCCGAGGTCCGGTGCGTTGCCGATGAAATTATCGTTGATGCCGGGGATCGAAATACCGCGGTCGATGTTCGGGCTTGAGGGGATGAGCGTAAAATTCCCCCCGGTTGGGTCAGTGAATCCGGGAATGCTTTCATGACCGTTGCATTCGAGTCCGGTTGCGTTGCATAAGGAGGTCATTGTGCTGTAGTTTACATTTTCCCATTTGAAATGCGGCAGGCTGGCGCCTCGGGTGGTGTACCAGTTGTTGTAATCGAAATCTACACCGGTTGAGCCGATGGGCGTCTCTGCAAACGAGTACCCAGCGCTCTGGATGATATTGTTGCGGATTATGGCATTGTGCATCGGGCTGATGAGGTCCATCCCATTGATGTCTGTTTGGGTAGACCAGCCTGTGTTGTGATAGATCAACACAATGCCGTCGGAATTCCCGTCCCATTTGATGCTTCTCCCTGAGTAGTTGGAGAACACAGAACGCAATACCCAGGTGGGACCCTGCGTGACCGGCGCCAGTGAAACGCCGACGAGACTCGTGTCGATGAGGTTATCCCGGAACCGTTGGTTGATGCAGGCGCCCTCCGGCTCCAACCCGTCATCGCTGATGTGTTGGATGTGGTTGTCGTAGATGTCGGCATCGAAGGCAAGCTCGGAGTTTTCCAGCGCGGCAGACGAGCCGGTGTAGATGCCGTTGAAGAAATTATGGATGTGGTTGCCGCGCACAATTGCCCCGACGTGTCCCCGCACTACAATCGCGGTCCCCTCCATCGAACTGCCTTTGACCGCCTTCCACGGCCATTCGTTCACCGGCGGGTCGTAGATTTCGTTGAACTCGATGCGGGTGTCATTGCCCCGGTCTGCGCCGCCGGTCCAATTGAAGTAAACGCCCAGTTGCATATTGTGGATTCTGTTGTGGCGGACCACCAAATGGGAACTGTTGACCGTGCAGACACCACAGCCGCTGGTGCTTTTGCCGTAATACCGCATTTCGAATCCCTCGACCCAAAGCCAATCCAGCCCGACAGCGTCGAAGGCGTAGTTCAAGCTGGGAACCTGCCAGGTATGGTTGGCGGGATTATCGAGACTGCGGATGTATAGTTTGAGAGTAGCGGGGTCGAAAAACCAACCTTCATTCATTGCCACTCCGGCATGTCCCACCTTGTTTTTCAGTCCCTTGAGGTCATCGTATTTATAGAAACGTTTTCCGTCGCGCGCCAGGTAAGTGATGATTCCGCTGATTCTGGTGAACCAGACCTTCGTCGCGGATGAATCGGCGGTCCAGATATTCCCGGATAATTGCTCGGAGCCATCCAGAATCGCGTTATCCCCCTCGGCTTTGACCTGTATCCAACTGTTTTCTTCGCCTGAGGCGCGGAAAACCACCGACTCGTGATAGGTCCCGTCCGCGACCAAAACCTGAGTTCCAGGACCCGCCAAATCCACCGCCTCCTGGATAGTCTGGAATGGCGCGCCAGCCGAACCATCGCCTCCGGGCAGGGCATCGTCATCGACGTGCAGAACGGCTGCAGGAGAAAATGCAAGTTCTTCAGGCTGGGTGGCAGTTGAGCCGTTGATCTTTGTGATGCCATCGGTTACTTTGACTTCATAGGAGGTGGATGGGTTGAGGTCAAATAAACTGCCGACAAGCCGTCCATCATCGATCCGCATGAGTGGATGACCCATGCGCCAGTCGGATTCCCCGCTCAGGCGATACGACAACAGTGCGGTTTCGGGCAGGTCCTCGCCGCTCACCACCACACCGACGGTTTCGATGTTGGGATACAAGTCCAGGCGGGTAAAGAGGACCGTGCCTGCCAGGGAACTCCCGGCTGAAACGGATGAACTCGAAACAGCCAGCAGGGCAAGGACTGTCGTAACCACGGTCAAAATCCTGCAAAGGTGGGAAGACGATTTGTTCGTTTTCATGATACTTCTTTCGGGTCAGCAGATGGACACCATATTCATTGTATGACTTGGCGCGATGATTGCAATTACATTTCCATGATGATTCGGGATAGGCAGCCAGAAAGATAAGGTTGGCTATGGAATCAAAAACGGTCCTGTTACTCTGACAAGGACCGTCTTGCTCGATTACGCTGCTTCCCCCGGTTTATGGTGTCGCTGTCGGTTCAATCGTCAGCGGTGGGATTGGCGTGAATGTGACAACAGGGGTCGGCGTGAAAGCAGGAATGGGAGGCGCGCTTGCTGTCGGTGAAGCCTCGGGCAGACCGGAGAGAAGGATCTGCCAGGCGATATCGAGGTCATCGCTGGCGGCTACGGGGAAATCCGGCAGATTGGACAGAGTCAAGTCGAGGCGTAGCAGAACCGCAGTCAGGTCATCTGCGAGTTCCCGGGGGGCATCCGGCTGGATGGTCGCAAGCAGGTCGCGCGCGGACTGCACATCCTGTCGCGCCAATCCAAAATTGCTTTGATACATGAACAGGCGGGCGCGCGAAAGCAATTCCATCGATTTGAGCAGGGAGATTTGGCGGCTCAATTCTGCGCCAGCGGCAGTGTTCTGTTCCTGGAGCGTTGCCTGCATATCCTCCAATGTCTCCAGCGACTCGGTGTGCACCTCGACCTCTTTTTCGATTTCATCTGTCCGTGCGCCGAGAGTCTCGAGCATTTCCGATTGCCGCGCCTGCTCCGATTCGAGTTCGGACAGCCGGATTTGCAGGTCGGCAATGATTTTTTCGTTCTGTGCTTGCAGTTTCTTCAGTTGCTCCACTTGGCTCGTATTCTCCTGCACGGGCAGGATGTACTTTTGATAAACCAGCGGCAGTCCGAAATATAGACCAACTCCGATTGCGGCGAGGATAGTCAACACCAAAATACTGCGGAGGAGAAAACCAAAGAAGCGGCTGACCCTCTGACCGAAACCCGGTCCTGATGCGATTGGTGTGGGGGATGAGGTGGGCGGTACCGGTTCCTGCGCGGCGGATTCAGGGATGGGTTTCGGTTCGGGTGCAGGGACATCTGCCTCCGTTGATTTGACCGGTTCCTCGGCTGCAACAATCTCCTCCGCAGTTGCGGATTCTTTCACTCGCTTTGCCATGAATGCCTCCCGATGAATGGAATAGCTATGTGTTAATTGTAAGCCAAATGCGAACGAAACGCATGGCGAGGATGGGTTTCGATTTTTTGCACAGATTTTATTAGTATATAATTAGAAATATGTGCAATATATTGACAAAATATTTTAGATAAATAAAATGGATACAGTGCAAGTAAATCAAATTTAATTCGGAGGAACAATGAAAACGGTTATCGGTAAGTTTGTCATGGCTCTTTTGATCGTTGCATTTGCAGTCGGTGCATTCGCACCCGCGGCATCCGCCGCTTCACCGGAGCGCAAAAAGAAAGGCAATACCATCGTTGACGTGGCTCTGGCGGAAAATGCCAGATCGGGCGAATTCTCGATCCTGATCGCGGCATTGCAGGCGGCTGACCCGATCGTGCTCAGAACCCTGAGCGGCAAAGGACAGTTCACCGTCTTCGCTCCTACGGACGCGGCATTTGCCTCTCTGCTCGATGAACTTGGCTTGACCGCTGAGCAGCTTCTGAGCAACAAGAAACTTGTTACGAATGTTTTGATCTATCATGTGGCGCTTGGAAAGTTCAACTCCGGCAAGGTGCTTGCCTCCAGCCAAATCAAAATGGCGGATGGTCGTTACCTGAGCCAGAGCGGTGGCGTGTTGACCGATGAAAACGGTCGTACCGCCAACATTGTCGCCGTGGATATTAAAGCCAGCAATGGTTTCATCCATGTCATCGACAAGGTTGTCCTTCCCAAGAATCCCGCCAGCGGCAATACCATCGTCGATGTGGCTGTGGCGGAAAATGCGAAATCGGGCGAGTTTTCCATCCTAATCGCGGCATTGCAGGCGGCTGATCCCATCGTGCTCCAACTCTTGAGCGGTTGGGGACAGTTCACGGTCTTCGCCCCCACGGACGCGGCGTTTGTCTCCTTGCTCGGTGAACTTGGCATGACCGCTGACGAATTGCTCGCCAACAAAGCGTTGGTCACCAATGTTTTGCTCTACCACGTGGCGTACGGCAATCTGGACTCCTCGAAGGTGCTTGCTTCCAGCCAAATCCAGATGTCGGATGGTCGTTACCTGAGCCAGAGCGGTGGCGTGCTCACTGATGAGAATGGTCGCGCCTCCAACATCGTCGCTGTGGACATTCAAGCCATCAACGGCTACATCCATGTAATCGACCGGGTCGTCCTTCCCAAGAATCCTACCAGCGCCAATACCATCGTTGACATCGCTTTGGCGGAAAATGCCAAGTCGGGTGAGTTCTCCATCCTGATCGCGGCCTTGCAGGCGGCCGATCCGGTCGTCCTCCAAGCTTTGAGCGGCAAGGGACAGTTCACGGTCTTTGCCCCCACGGATGCGGCTTTCTTGGCGCTGCTCGACGAACTCGGTATGACCGCTGAGGAACTGCTGGGCAACAAGGAATTGGTCACCAAAGTGCTGGCGTATCATGTGGCACTGGGCTTCCTGGATTCCTCGAAAGTGCTTGCCTCCTCCAGCATCAAAATGTCTGACGGCGGCACGATTTCACAAAACGGCGGCGTTCTTACCGACGCGAACGGCCGCACGGCCAACATCGTTGCTGTGGATATCAAAGCCAGCAACGGCTACATCCATATCATCGACCGCGTCGTTCTCCCGTAAGACCCTTCAAAACTCTCCTCTTCTTCAGGTATTGAGAGAAAACTTTAGAGGTACAGGAAGGCTCACCCCAGTCGAAAGACTGGGGTGAGTGTTTAATAGGGTTTATTCCTCCATTCATATTGAGAGACGCACAGGCTATAATTGCGGCATGAAAACTTCTCAACTCTATGGTGGCATTGAAGCAGGCGGGACGAAATTCGTCTGTGTTGTGGCGAGCGATCCCGGCCGCGTTGTGGAAGAGATCCGTTTCCCAACGACGACTCCCGAAGAGACATTGCAAAATTCGATCAAATTCTTCCAACCGTTCGTCGAATCGGGACAGATTCACAGCATCGGCATTGGGTGTTTTGGTCCGCTCGACCTCGACCCCACTTCGCCGACCTACGGACACATTCTATCTACGCCCAAACCGCATTGGAGCAACGCCGATGTGCTGGGTACGCTCCGCCGTGCCTTGAACGTAAAGCTTACACTCGACATGGACGTCAATGTGGCAGGATTGGGCGAACACATCTGGGGCGCCAGCCGCGGACTCGACCCGTCGTTGTACCTCACCATCGGGACGGGCATCGGCGGCGGGTACATCAAGGACGGCAAGCCGCTGATCGGGATGCTCAACCTCGAGATGGGACATCTGCGCATCCCGCACGACCGGGAATTGGATCCGTTTAACGGAAGTTGCCCCTTCCATAGGGACTGCTTCGAGGGGCTCGCGAGTGGGCCCGCCATCGAGAAAAGGCTTGGGGTAACGGGAGCCGTCGTCCCGGAGGAGGACGCGTTCTGGGACATCGAGGTGGAATACATCGCCTCCGCGCTCATGAATTACATCCTGACCTTGTCTCCGAAGAAGATCATCCTGGGTGGGGGGGTGATGCAGCGCGAATTCCTGTTTCCGAAGATCAGGCAGAGGGTGCGGGCGTTGCTGAACGGATATGTGGTCCACAAGAACCTGCTGGAGACCATCGACCAATATATTGTTCCACCTGCGTTGGGGAATCGGTCAGGCAGCATGGGGGCGGTTGCGCTCGCTTCTCTGACGGCGTAGCCTTCATGGATTCGAAACGACATATCGCCGCCATTTTACAGGCGGTCTTTGTGACTTTGCTCTGGTCGACATCGTGGGTGCTGATCAAATTCGGCTTGCGCAATCAATTGCCCGCCTTGACCTTTGCGGGGCTGCGCTATGTCACTGCATTTTTATGTTTGATTCCCTTTGTTGTTTTCAATCGCTCTGAACGCCAACGGATCAGGGACCTGCGCCGTTCTGATTGGTTCTGGCTGGCTGTACTTGGGTTGTTTGTTATCACGCTGGCACAAGGCGCTCAATTTCTCAGCCTTGCCTACCTGCCTGCCGCGATGGTCAGCCTGGTGCTCAACCTGACGTCCGTTGTTGTGGGTGTAGCGGGCATCTGGTTGATTCGGGAATCGCCCTCCCGACTTCAGTGGGTCGGCGTGGGAGTGACCGTCCTGGGAGTCGGTCTTTATTTTATCCCGGTTACTTCTGCGGGAATGATTGGCCTCGGTTTATTGGCGGCGGTCCTTGGGATGTTGTCCAACGCGATATCATCCCTGCTGGGACGAAAAATCAATTTGCAGGACCATCTTTCACCGTTGGCTGTCACGTTCGTCAGCATGGGGATCGGTTCCGTGCTGTTGCTGGTGACCGGCCTACTCACACAGGGATTTGGACACCCCTCCTTGTCTGATTGGGTGATCATTGGCTGGCTGGCGGTGGTGAATACGGCATTCGCCTTCACCTTGTGGAATCATACGCTCCGCACGCTTTCTGCAATCGAATCCAGTGTTATTAACAGCCTGATAATGCCGCAGATTGCCCTGCTAGCATTCTTCTTCCTCGGCGAGACTCTATCCATCAAAGAAATGCTTGGGCTGGCGCTTGTCGCCGTTGGCGTGCTTGTTGTCCAATGGCGGAGGCACCGAGAAGAAAAGAACACCCCTCAGGCAGGGGTGTTGTAAGCGGTATCATTTTTGGATGCAGTTCTGCGCCGGTTCGTACCATTCGCCAAGTCCGTTCTGGAGTCTTTGCGCCGCTTCCCTGGGCGTGATGCGGGAAATTGCCATTTCGTATAGGCTCCTGCGGACAATGTCCGATGCACCCGGATCCCTGTTGTTGATCTCAGTGTACATCCAGCGGATATCGGTCTCATAATCCATGATCAGACGGAGGAATTTCTCATCGTTGGGGTTCGTGAGCGACACCGCGTTCGTTTTATGATTGCTCAAAGGATAGAAGCCTGGAAGGTTTCTTGCCGCCAATTCGACCGCTTCAGGGCTCATTAACCACTCAAGAAAAAGACGCGCCTCCTCCGGGTGTTTCGTAGCGTTATTCATGCCGACCGCGATATCGGGCTGGAAGATCACATACGTCGGTCTGAATCCCGGCGCGGGGACGGCGAAAACATCCCACTCGAAACCGGCTTCCTCGGTGACTTTTTGCAAATCCCATGAACCGCCGAACATCATCACCGCGTCCTGCTGGAAGAACAATTCCTTGGTGTTCTGCGAATTGATTCTCGCGGCGTCTCTGGGAAGATACCCCTTGATATCTTCAATTGCCTGGAAGGCGCTGACCACGCGTGAACTGTTGAAACAATTGGCTGTCCCGTTGGCGCGCATGAACAATTCGCGTCCCTCGGGTCCACCGAGGAAATTCGCCGCGATACTCATGAACATCTCGCTGTCCTCCTCCTGGTTCAGGGCATTGGCGATCGGGGTGATATCTGGGTTCTTTTCACGGATCGTCTTCAGGGCGTCGAGGAATTCCTGCCAGGTCTTCGGTACCGAGATGCCATATTCCGCAAACAATCCCTTGTTGTAATACACACCCTGTACCACGCCCACGAACGGGACGGCGTAATATACCCCGGTGTTACTCTTCCATGCAACACTCTTCGTGGGGTCGTATTGTTGCTCGATAGACAGGCTGTCCAGTGCGGCGAGATATTTGCCGATGCTCCCATCCACAGAGAATGGGCGTACATAGAACAGGTCGGGAGCATCCCCGCCGCGGCTCAGTTGAATGTCGAGAATTGAGTCGTAATTCACGCTCATGACAGGTCGGTACTCGACGGAAATATTCCTGCCCCTCGTTTTGGCATACTCCTCGAAACCGGACAGCAGGACCCTCATTTGATTCGTGTCCTCCGGGCGCCAGGTGGTGAGCGTGAGTCTGACCGCGTTATCCACCCCAACCGGGACATCAACCGCTGTTTCTGCCTTTTCGGTCAATTGGAAATTCCCGATAATCAGGCTAACCAGGTGCGTTGACTTCGCGTCTTCCTTCGGACCGAGGGGCAGGGTCCCGGTATAAATGAGCGTCTCGAAAGCGACAGCCACAAGCAGAATCGCCGGGTAGGCGAAACGACCAATCATATTCAACCGTTCGCGTTGCTCCTGGATGGCCTGTTTGTCTGCTTTGCTCTTTGCCTCCTGGCTTTTGCTATCCAGACGGATGCTGAGCGTTTCCAGCAGAACAATCAGAGCGGACATCAGGTAGGAGGCATAGAAGAAATATTCCATCGCCACGGTATAGCCAATCTCGGGGAGTGTACCTGCCAGACTCAAATGGAAGAAGGCAGTCGTGAGCAGGGCGGTGGAACCGACCGCGAGACGCTCTGAATGTCCCAGCGGCAGGAAGAAGGTGATGTAGGCAAGGACGAGGGTGATGAACAGCGGCAACAGGCTCTTGATGACGTACTGCAACGAGTTGCGCTGGATCTCCACTTCGATGTTGATCAACGAGTAATTCGTGGACACCTTACGGTCGAAGTTCTGCGGGTTCCCGAACGTGGAAAATGTCGGGAAATTATCCTGGTCGACGCGTGCACTCTTCTCCCTCCAACCGAAAATCGAATCGAATGCACCGTTCAGCCTGAAGTTATTGAGCAGATCTTCGCCAGTGGTGTAGCGCATCCCGATGCGGTCTACCACATATTGGATGAAGGAAGTAGCCGCGTTCTGATTGCGGAATTCGACCACCAGTTTCTGGCGGTCGAACGGATAATCGTAGAACCTGAATTGATTCTTGAACACTCCGCTGACTCGGTAGGTCTTCAACACGGTGCCGTCCGAATTTGCGGCCTCGCGGACCAGGGCGGGGTCGCCATCCATGCTCTCGATGTTTGTGAATACGAATTCCTCCGGTTTGAATTCGGCGTCCTGCTCATGCGGACGGTACCGGAACCAGAGGTAAAAATCAACCTTGTACGTGGATGTCTTGATGTCGATTTCGTCGATTCCAAGCAGATCCACACCGGCATACACCACGTTCGCCACATAGACATACCCCCCATTCACGGTCATAATGCGCCCCTTGGCGACCTGTTCGTCCAGATCCTGAATCTCGCTGGGAGCGAAGATCGGCTCGAACTGTGTGTTGGCGGAAACGATCTCCCCGTTCTGGTAGATACCGAAGCGTGCCGCCCGCGGGATATTCCGCGATGGGTCGAAGTAGATGGGGCTGATGATGCCCTGCGCGCCGTTTTCCTCCCGATCCATTTTCAACAACGCGGCGTGGATGCTGTCGCGGGTGATCCTTTCCCCGGCGGGTGTGTTCAATATTGCGGACAGCAGGGTCAACGCGGCATCGTATCCATTGGCGACGATATCGCTGGGATCGGGATAGCGATAGGCGCTCTGATATTCCTGCAGAAACTGGTTGGCGTAGCGGTTGGCGCTGTCGAAAATGATGGAGCGGGTCGTCAGGATGCCGTCGGTGAAATAACCGGGCAGCGTATCCTCCTCGGATTCCTCGGAGATTCTCCGGATGAATGCCGGACTGCTCAAGTTACTTGCCCCAATGACCGGATACGACACCCCTTTGCGTTTCATCTGGATGACAAGTTCGGCGGCGGTCTTGTCGTCGGTGGCGATGAAGATCGTGCCGGGATTCTCCGTTTCAGGGTCGGCGGCGATGATGCGGGAGACAATCTGTTCCAGACGCAATTCGATGGGCTGGCGGGGATCGATCATCTCCGGTGGTCGAACCGTGCCGCCCAATCCGCGGAAGGTGTTGCCGAATTGTTTTTGCAAGGCGATCCCGTAGGCGTCGTTGGTATAGATGATGGTGGCGACGTTCCTGCTGTTGTCGGTTTCCACTTTATCCTTGTCGAGCACCTTGATTACATAGTTTGCCAGATAGGCGGCTTCCGACTCGGTTGTGTAAGTGATGTTGAATTGGTGAGAATGACCACGGGTCATCGACTCGGTGGTCGGGACGGCGCTGATGATAGGAATCCCATGCCGGTCATACACCTTGGCGCCGATGTCTGACGTTTCGATGGAGGAATGTCCAACCACCGCGACCGCATTGCTCCGGGCGACCTGCTCCGCAATCTGTGTCGCAAGGTTTGGATTATTATTGTCGTCGTACGGTTCGACGTTGATCCTGAGTCCCGCATGTTCCTCGATCTGTTTTGCCGCAAGCAGCACCCCTGCATAAATGGATTGCTCGTTGGGGCTGCCCTTGGCGCCTGGTTCCTCCTCCACCACGGCGATGGTGATGGTCTCTCGATTGTTCGATTGAGGCAGTCCCGTGCAATTTGCCAGCAGACTTCCAAGAATGCCGATAAGGATCAGGGCAGATAATGACTTCGTCCGGTTCTTCATGATTTCCTCTACAGGTAAAATCCTGCATAGTTTAACACTGCCTGCCGGAAAACGATATGAAATCCTACGGCGCGGGCCACGGAATGATGGCGGGCTCGGAGAAGCCGTGTTTTTCCACGGTGTACAGCAGACCACTTGAAGGTTCCGGGCATCCTGCTTCATCCTTGACCGTGTAACTGGTGGTAAATTGATCCTCATACGAGTCCGTCCACCAGAGCAGGTAGCCATCCTGACAGACGAACAACTCCAGCAGGTAGCCGCGGTCATCATCCTTGGTCATCTTGACCTGGTTCCAACTGATCGTCACCCGGCTCCCATCGCGGACAGCGGTCACACCTTTGGGCGGACCGTACATATTGCTCCCGATGGTTTGCAGATGCAGTTCGGCGTAATTGATTTTTGAAATATCGCCGACCACATCCACCACAGACGGCGCGACCCAGCAGAAATAGTTCAGCTTGTCGAATTTGACGTACAACCAGTTGCTGTAGATAAACCGTCCGCGGACCGTCCCCACATCGCCTGCGTACAGATCCGCCGCGTGGAGATATGCCACCGACGGACCATAACGGCAATGTGCCTGTTTATTGACGGTTACAGAGGGAAAAGCGAACGTGGGCGTGGCGGTGATGGTGGGGGAGAGCGTGATGGTAGGCGTGAAAGTCAGGGTTGGAGTGAGGGTCTCTGTAAAGGTGGGGGTGAACGTCAATGTGGGAGTGGGGGTTTCTGTCCATGCATCTGCTGTGGCGGTCAGGGCGGTTGCAGTCTGAGTCGCTTGCGTCTCAGGCGAAGCGAGATTACAGCCGAGGACGAGAAGCGCGAAAACGATAAGGGAATATTTCTTCATTTGAATTCTCCCAAAAAAGAAACAACATTTCTACCCAAAGCGTCGTTGTTGTAGCCGCCTTCCATCACGATAACTGTGGGAAGATTCAACGATGCGACGCACCTGCCGATCTCGCCGATGCCTGCCGTGGTTACCTTGATGGAACCGAGCGGATCGTCAGCGTAGATGTCCATTCCGGCGGAGACAACCAGCGACTCCGGTTTGTAGGTTCGGATCAGTTCCAGCGCTTCGTTGAGCGTTTTGAGATATGCCGTATCGTCGGTGCCTGACGGGAGTGGAAAGTTGTGATGAAAGCCAAAGCCTCTGCCCGAACCCTTTTCCTCTTTGAAACCGGCATAGTGAGGATATTCGAAATCCGGGTCGGCATGGATGGAAATGGTGAGCACATCGTCGCGTTTGTAGAAAATATCCTGCGTGCCGTTGCCACAATGGTAGTCAATATCAAGCAAGGCGACCTTTCCCACAGATGCAAGCCAATTCGCCGCGACCGCCGCGTTATTGATGAAGCAATATCCCCCGGCAAAATCCCTCCCGGCATGGTGACCGGGCGGGCGGCACAGACCGAAAGCGGAGCGTTCCCCGCCTGCCACCGCCTCCGCCGCGCTCATGGCGCAGTGGGCGGAAGCCAAAGCGGCTCGGTATGTCCCTTCGACGATGCAGGCGCTCAAGTCCATGATGTAGTAGCCTGCCCTGCCCAGCAGAGATTTCGGCTTTTGGGGAGTCCGCCGAAGCGCGAAGGTGGCAGGCAAAAGCGTGGTTTTATCCTCGGAAGCGGTATCCAGCCACTCGGTCCAGGCGGAGGCGAGGAAGTCGATGTACTCCCTGTCGTGCACGGCGTGAATCGGGTCGAGTCCAAAATCCGTCGGTTCGCACAGCTCCGCCCATTCCACACCGCGCAAGGCGCTCAGGATACGATCCATGCGGTCAGGATTTTCGAGATACGGCACACGCAGACCGCCATCGAACACCTCGAAAGGCGGGTGATGGTTTTGATGCGCTTCGGAATAAAAGATCTTCACATTGTCTCCGTAAGAACCTGCGCTGCAATTGTATCAATAGTGCGGAGGATCGTATGGAACTTTTTGAAGCAATACACAACAGATATTCGCAGGGGAAGGTGAAACAGGACCCGGTCTCACGCGAGATCATCGAGAAGCTGCTGGATGCCGGCGTCCAGGCGCCGAATCATTACAAAGTGCGACCATGGCGTTTTGTTGTTCTGACGGGGGATGCGCGGAACAGGCTGGGGGAGGTGATGTCCGCTTCACAACGCGACCGGAAACCTGACCTGCCGCCCGAAGCATTAGACAAAACCCGGGCGTTGCCGCTTCGAGCGCCCGTCCTGATTGCGGTTGGCGTGGACAAGCCCGGCGAGGAAAAGGTGCTGGAGGTCGAAAATATCGCCGCGGCGTCGGCAGCCTGCCAGAACATTCTGCTCGCCGCGCAGGCGCTGGGACTTGCCGCCCAATGGCGCACCGGTGAATGGGCGCGTGACCCGAAGGTGAAGGAATTCCTCGGCTTCTCAGCCGACCAGCATCTGATTGCCTTCCTGTATATCGGTTACCCCGAGTTCACCGCGCAGCATGAACCGCGTCCTTCGTTTGAAGACCGCACCGTCTGGATGGAGTGAATGAAGTCATAGTTTCCATCCCATCGATCAAAGTTAAATTACGGACAGCGGATTAATCCGCGCGCCCATAAACAACCCCCGCACGTGGGATGAACATTCCCAAAGCAGTCCTCTCTGTTTTCGTTTGCCATTTCGCAGCTGTTGCAAAATGTGCATGGCGAGAAGTCGAAATCTTGCAGGCGTTTACGCAGGGCTTTGTAGGATGCGTCCTCCCAAATATGGAACAGGTCCTGTTCATGGATATCACCGACGAAATACTCGTTCGATGTGCGTTCGCGGTCATCAAGAAAATGTTTGTGTGTGTACAACAACGGCAGGCATGGACTGACTTTGCCGTCCCAGCGGACGGCCATGCTGCCTCGTTCGACAAAGGGACACTGATCTGTGTTCCGGTTGAGTGGGCTGCCGGTAAGTTGGAGACGATAGAAGCCCTTCATAACGCTGGTCAATGCCTTCATGGTCTCAGGTTGGATGTCCATGAGCGGCATGTGCACTTTGGGTCTGACTTCCTGCCCGGCAACGAGATCGAGCGAACGCATATACAGGTTTTCGTTGAGCAATTCAGTGTTGTGTGCCAGCACATTGCTGATGGAGAATTCCACTGCTCCAAGGCGCGTGCCCAATCGAATGACTTCGTCCAAGTTGTGAATGTTACGCCTCATGGCGACGAAGGCAATACCAAGTTTGGGTTGTCCGCTCCAGTTAGAGCCGCCAAATTTTTGGTATTTTAGTGTGCGTAATTGGCTCAGGTTTTCAAGTACAACTGGCAGTGAATCTCCCAAGCGCACGTCGGCATAGCATTCGGGCGAGGCGCCGTCCAGCGAGACCCAAATCATGTCAAGATTCAATTCAATGAAACGCTGGATGACTGATTGAGTTAACAGAATGCCATTGGTGATGAGCGAGACGCGGTGTCCCTTTTCTTTGGCGCGCGCAATCATGTCAAGGATGTTGGGATGGGAAATCGGTTCACCGTATCCGCCGAAGAAGATCTCCGGTTTATTGGGAGCCACCTCCAGTCCGGAAAGGAGCCGTTCGAAGGTCTCTCCGGGCATGTAACCGTATTTTACGTCCCAGACATTTCGTATGCAGGTTTTGCATTTCAAATTGCATTTGTTGGTCACTTCCACATACACCCGCTTAAGGGTATGAACGGAGGGATGTAGATGTAGCCCATTGTCGTTCTCCTCGACACGGATCTCATCTCCAGGGGAGATACCCAATGCGGCAGAGAGATGCGCGGGTAGAACGATTTCTCCGTTTTGGTTGATACGAGCGTATTGGACCTTTGCCATGTGAGGCTCCTGCCCGGCGGGAAAGTTGCGCAGTTTCGAGCACGGCTTTCATGTGACGGACATCTTGCTTATTCTCACGCAGAATATCCAGAACTGTGGATCAGATGGGATGTGCGAGTGCTTTTAGAAGTGTTTTACTGTTCAAAATTCTGAATATAGAATAAACAAAATAAAGACGCAGGGCAACGACCTGCGTCCTCAAAATTGTATGACGAACATCACGCCTGTTCTGCCAGCCAGGCTTTGACCTGTGCCTCGATCTTATCCCGCACTTCGCGGAATTTAGCCAATTTCTCCTCGTCGGTTCCCTCTACAGCAGCAGGGTCTTGAAATGACCAGTGCATTCTCTTTCTGACACCAGGCCACACGGTGGGACAGTTCTTGTCGGCGTCATCGCATACCGTGACAAGGTATTTGAATAGAACCTTGCCGAGATAGACGTCCACACCTTTGGATGTTTGCCCGGATATATCGATCCCGACCTCATTCATTACCCTTATTGTGAATGGGTTCATTCCTTTTGGTTCCAGTCCCGCGCTGTGAACCTCGAACTGCTCTCCACCATACTTGCGAAGAAAGGCTTCTGCCATTTGACTGCGTGCCGAATTGCCGGTGCATAAAAACAAGACTCTTTGCTGATCCATGTATGTCATCCTGGGAAGATTATGGATATTATCCAATGGCAGAGTTAACGGAGATTTAACGAGGTGTAATGCTTCGGTTAAGGATTGGTTTCACAATTCGGCGAATCAAGGTTTTACTACAAGCAGGCATTGACCACCCCTTATGGCGAACGAAACGAAGCAATCTCCTTCCTGGGCAGGGAAGGGTGTCAGAATTGACATGGCGCTACTTTTCCCGTATAGTAACAATAACAAATATCCATGGAGGCAATGATGTTTCTCATCCATTTCGCAGAAGAGACCGGTCCAAACACAGAACTGGCCTGGTTGTTATTTATAGCACTGGGCTTTTTCTTTTTGATGGTCATCGTCGGGTGGCTGACGAGCAATCGAAAGGGAAATGATTCCGAGTCTCGGCATGAAGCGCATCTTTCTCCCGCGCACAAGGAACCGGATGATCTTACTGTGCTGGAGGGCATCGGTCCCAAGGTTGCCAAAGTCCTCAACGGGGCAGGTATCACCACATTCGAAGAACTCGCCCACGCCCGGGCGGAGGAAATCCAGCGGGCGCTGGATGCCGCTGGTCTGCAGATGCTCAACCCCGAAGGCTGGATCGAACAGGCGAAATTCGCCGCAACGGGCAACACAGACGGGTTGAAGAAATTGCAAGATGAATTGAAGGGCGGGCGAAAGAAGTAATAGAAAACAGAGACCTGACGATACTCGTCAGGTCTCTGTTTTTAAAAGACCAGATACCGTGCGGTCGCCATCAGGAGAACGGCAAGGATGAGGGACCAGGTGTTGACCGGCACGACCCATCCCTGCTGCTTTTGGATCGCCCCCAGTGCCGCCGCCTGCTCCGGGGTGGGTTTCCCCTGAACCTGCGCTCCCAATTGTGCAAGCTTTTTGTTGTTTCCGCCATTCATGAAGCCGGTGACAAGTCCGACCAGCCCAAAGACGGAGCCGATGCCAAAACCGATGCCCGCCCCGGACGATTGCCAGGCGGAGGTAAACCACTGCGAGTCAATCCCGTAGAGCCATAACCCGGCGATAACGGTCGCCACTGCGCTGGCTGTCATGATTGTGGAGAAGCGTGTCTTCCCCATGAAATGTCCCGCGAATTGCTTGCCTGCCTCTCCCGTGGCGCGCATGGATGGAGCAACGAAGAAGTTCATTAGCAGTGCGCCTCCAACCCAGAGCACGCCGCCGATAATATGGACCAGTCGCAGAATCAGAGTCAATGTATTCATCCTTCTCTCCTCCAAAAATGTGATTTCGAGTCTAGTAACACACACTTAAACGAGAGGATGCGAAACCTGCCCCGGCGAATCAGGATGGGGGAATGCTGAGATTTATGACAATGTTCACTTGTATGACAAAGATTCTGCCTGTATAGTGAAGCGCGACTGCCCACTCCGGGAGTCCAACCTTCCCAAAAAGATAAAGAAAGGATAGTTTATGAAGCGTGTTGTCATGTTCGTTTCACTGCTGGTCGCGGTCAGCCTGATACTGGCGGGATGCGGCGCCTCCCAAGCGGCCAACCATCTGGACGCGATCAAGCAGGCAGGCGTGATCAAAGTGGGGACCTCTGCCGATTATCCGCCGTTCGAATCGGTGGATGCCAACGGCAACAAAGTGGGGTTCGATATCGAGCTGATGACTGAAATCGCCAAACGGCTCGGTGTGACCCTGGAATGGGTGGATATGCCGTTCGACAGTCTGATTGCAGCCGTACAGGAAGGCAAGATCGATGCCTCCATCTCAGCGTTCAATTACAGCGAAGAGCGCGACCAGACCGTGGACTTCTCCGACGCATACTACACCTCCTAAGACGCCTTCACCGTGGCGGATACCTTCACCGGCTCGATTGTCAACCCGGAGGATGTCGCCAATTACAAGGTCGGTGTGCAGACCGGCACCACCCAGGACGGCTGGCTGACCGACACCCTTGTCGCCGATGGCGCTCTGCTCGAAGAGAACCTCTTCCGTTATGACCGCGTGGACCAGGCGATGATGGACTTGAAGAACGGTCGCATCGATGTGATGATGTCCGATTACGTTCCGGCGCAGGCGCTGGCGGCGCAACTCGGCGGCTTGAAGATCGTTTACCACGGCGTGCTTTCCAGCGGACCGGTCAACATCGTCATCCCCGAAGGCGACAAGGAACTCCAGAGAGCCATCAATGACATCATCAAACAATTGCAGGATGAGGGTTTCATTGACGCTCTGGCTGTGAAATACTTCGCCCAGTAATTCAAATTCCCGTCATTGCGAGACTGAGCGGAGGAAACGGTGAGGCAAATTCTGAAACAGTCATCAGATTACTTCATCCGGTTTGCGCCCTCCTCGCAATGACGGATCATTTTATGCTCTCCAACTTCATCTCCTACATTCTGCAAGGTACGGCAACAACCATTGCCGTGACCCTGATTGCCTTGCCATCCGGTCTGCTCGTGGGCTTGCTGTTGGCCTTGCTCCACACATATGGTGGGAAAGTTGCAAACCGGTTTGCCGCCGCATACAGTCTGTTGATGCGCAGCGTGCCGCCCATTGTTTTGCTATTCATCCTATATTTCATCCTCTCTGGCAACCTGATTAACCTGAACGAATTCTGGGCAGGATCGCTTTCGCTTGGCATCGTCTCCAGCGCCTATCAGATGGAGATCTTACGCGGCGCACTGTTATCTGTAGGCAGTGGACAGATGACTGCGGCCCGGGCGGTGGGTATGAGCCGCCTGCAAGCCATTCAACATATCCTTCTACCACAGGCGTTACGGCTGGCGATCCCGCCGTGGTCGAATGAGGCCTCCATTGTTTTGAAGGATTCATCCCTCGTGTACGCCCTGGGTGTGCCTGAGATCTTGCGCCGCGCCCAACAGCTTTCTGCCACGACACAGCAACCGTTCCTTGCCTACGGGACGGCTGCTCTCATTTATTTTGTCCTTGTCTTCGCTGTGAACCGCGGACTCGACTACCTGTCGGAACGCACGAAACTGCCGACACATCCATGACGGAGGCTCCCATGACGGATTCCATTTTAGAGGCACGCAAACTGACCAAGATCTATGGCTCGAATGTGATCTTCAAGGATATCGACCTCAAAGTCGCCGAAGGCGAGACCATCGTTATCATCGGCCCTAGTGGCACAGGCAAAAGCACATTGCTTCGCTGCATGAACCTGCTGACAAAGGCTGATAATGGGCAGATCTTCCTCGACGGGAAAGAAATCACCGCCCCGGATTACAACGAAGATCAGGTTCGTCAACAAATCGGCATGGTCTTCCAGAACTTCCTGTTGTTTAACCATCTGACCGCCCTCGATAACGTCATGATTGGCTTGACCAAGGTCAAGAAGCTGCCGAAGGAGCAGGCAAGGGAAAAAGCCATGGAAGAATTGAAACGCGTCGGGTTGGCAGATCGCGCCGACCATTATCCCGGTCAGTTATCGGGTGGGCAGCAGCAACGCGTCGGCATTGCCCGCGCGTTGGCGATGGACCCTCGTGTCATGTTGTTCGATGAGCCGACGTCCGCCCTCGACCCGGAATTGATCGGCGAGGTGTTGGGTGTGATGGAAAAGCTGGCGCGTGACCGCATGACCATGCTGGTGGTTACGCACGAAATGGGTTTTGCGCGCGAAGTCGCTGACCGTATTGTCTTCATGGAGAAGGGCCATATCGTCGAAGAAGGTTCGCCCGATGACCTGTTTTACCATCCCAAACATGACCGTACACGTGAATTTCTGTGGAAAATCACCGAACTCTACGGCAAGAAGGAAAAGGAAGCAGGTGGAAATCCATGAGCGATTTCTTCGAGTTCTTCACCCGCTTCCTGCCTGACCTGTTAAAAGGCGCGAGCATGACTCTCCTGCTCACCGCAGAAGGGTTGGCTGCTGGTTTTGTGCTGGGACTGCTTGCCACATTGACGCGTTCCTATGGGAACAAATTTTGGCGTGGGGTGGCGATTGGCTACATCGAACTTTTCCGTGGGACTCCGCTGCTCGTCCAGTTATTTCTTATCTACTACGGCTTGCCGGGATTGGGTATCACACTTTCGCGCGAACTCTCCGCCTTCCTGGCGCTTGGTCTGAATAGCGGGGCATATCAAGCGGAGTATCTACGCGGTTCCATTCTTGCCATTGGTGATAATCAGATGATGGCTGGTCGATCCATCGGCATGTCGAAGTGGAAGACCATCTGGCACGTGATCCTCCCGCAGGCGCTGCGGCTGGCGATCCCTGCGTGGTCGAATGAACCGGTATCGTTGTTGAAATCCACAGGCGTGGTCTTTCTAATTGCCATCCCTGAGTTGATGGCGAAAGCCAAATCTATTGCAGCGAAGACGTACGATCCCATCGGTTCCTATATCGCTGTGGCAATTATTTATCTGGCAATGGTTTATTTGCTTGACGCCATGCTGAAATGGCTGGAACGAGCCAGCCGCATTCCCGGTTTCGAGATGGAAGGCAGAAAGGCGTAGGTATTGTTGGAGAGATACCATTCGTTAAAAAAAACAAGCCGGTTCACATGTGAACCGGCTTGTTTTATAAAAATGGTTGCTACTTCCTGCCGTTCGTTATCTGAATATCTCTCGGCTCCACCATGCCCCAACGGGATGCACCCAGATACAAGATTTCCAGGATTAAATCTTCATAGCGGATACCTTCCGCTTTGGCTTGCAGGCACAGGTCGCTATAGTCAGGGGTCAAACCGGGCAGGGTGTTGATCTCCATCAGGCGCGGATTGCCTTCCTCGTCGAGGCGGATATCTGTACGGGAGACGTCCAACGCGTACAACAGTTGATGTGCGCGCAGGGCAAAATGTTTGAGCTTCTTTTCAAGCTCCGGGTCGATATCCGCCGGGCAGACGTAATCGGGCGCGCCTTCCTCGCCGACATCCTTGGCTTTCGATGCCTGGCTGTATACATTCGGCGTGACGGAACGCGAACTATCCAATTCCAGAACCGGGAAACGATGGAAGCCATCCTTTTCGTACCATTCGGGGTGGCGGGAATACAGTTTGGCGTCCACGCGCCCCATGATGCCTACAGTAAATTCACGCCCCGGCAGGAAGGTTTCCACCAGTGCAGGCTGCTGGTAGGTATTGATAATGTACAGGGCGCGCTCGCGCAGTTCTTTTTCGTTCTTGACGATGGCTTTTGTGTCCACGCCCATACCAGTCCCTTCGCGGGCAGGTTTGACAAATAGCGGGAATTTCAGTTCGGGACGCAGCGGCTCGTCGCCGATGGTGAATTCCTGGAATGGCGCCACAGGCAGGCGGCGATCGCGCCAGATGCGCTTGGTAAGCGTTTTATCGAGGGAGATTCCATTGGTGAGTACGCGCGATCCGGTGTAGGGGATGCGCAGCATTTCGAGCAAGGCAGGGACCTGCGCTTCTCTAGCGTCGCCTCCCAGCCCTTCCGCGATGTTGAAACAAATGTCGGGCTGTACTTCCTTTAGTGCGTACGGCAGGTTTGCGTCAGCCTGGAGGAAACAGGTTTGGTGGCCGTCCGTTTCGAGCGCGGCGCGAATCGAATCGATGGTCTCGATGTGGTCGAAATCGGCGAAAGCGTCCGGGGGAACGCTATCCGGTTTCGGTTGGGATTCATCCTTGATATTTGCCAGCACGGCGATCTTCCAGTAGCGCTTCATGCGGCGACTGGGGGGCTTGTCATCTCCACGTGAGAGCATTTTGGTTCTCCTTGAGAATAATTTTCGGAGGCGAGTATAGTCCAAGCTGGACAAATTACAAGGGTTTTTAAGCCGAAAATCATTTGTAACTAGACAATGGTGGGTGTTTCAGGTATCATTAGTCCGATTGTGCGCCTGCTCACGAAGGCTATCCTGCGTGTGCCTGAGGAAAAACAATCGAGAAACCACACATACACCCGGATAACTTCCTTATCCGGGTTCTTGTAAGTAATACGAAATTTCGCGTGGAGGAATAATGTCAGACTTGATCAAGCAGATCACCGGTGATTTGCAGAAGCAAATAGAGGGCTTCCAACCTGAACTCAGCATCAGTGATATTGGTACGGTGATTGAGGCAGGCGACGGGATTGCGCGCGTGCAGGGGCTTGCCACCGTCAAAGCGCAGGAATTGGTACAGTTTTCGAACGGGGTCATGGGGACGGCATTCAACCTTGAGAAGGACAGCGTGGGTGTGATCGTGATGGGCGATTATGCCGAGATTACCGAGGGCATGAGCGTACGCGGAACGGGACGCATCGCTTCCGTACCCGTGGGTGATGCGATGATCGGACGCGTGGTCAACGCCCTGGGCGAACCCATTGACGGAAAGGGTCCCATTGCCACGACCGGTTTCCGCCCGATCGAGCGCATTGCTCCGGGCGTGGTCCAGCGTCAGGATGTGGATACTCCGGTGCAGACCGGTATCAAGTCCATTGACTCGATGATCCCGGTGGGGCGCGGTCAGCGTGAATTGATCATCGGCGACCGTCAGACCGGCAAGACCGCCATCGCCATTGACACGATTATCAATCAAAAGGGCAAGGATTTGATCTGTATCTATGTGGCGATCGGTCAGAAAAAAGCCGCCATTGCCCGCACGGTCGGCATTCTCGAGCGATACGGCGCGATGGATCACACCATTGTGGTGGTTGCTTCAGCGGATGAATCGGCGGCGCTGCAATATATCGCTCCGTACTCCGGCTGTGCCATTGGCGAGGAGTTCATGGAAACCGGACGCGACGCGCTCGTCATCTATGATGACCTCTCCAAGCATGCCTGGGCATACCGTCAGGTCTCTTTGCTCCTGCGCCGCCCACCCGGACGTGAAGCGTATCCCGGCGATGTGTTCTACCTGCACTCCCGCCTCCTGGAGCGTGCAGCTCGTCTTGCCAACAAGTATGTCATTGTACGGAAGGATTTCGCTGAAAAACTTGCCGAAGAAACGGACGGTGTGGACGGCAAAGTCTACGCGGGGCCCGTCTCGAAGGATGAGGCGGATCATGCCCGCAAGGCAATGGATAACCCCGACGATTACAAGCTGGTCAAAGTGAAAGGCACTGGCGGTTCGCTGACCGCCCTGCCGATCATCGAGACCCTGCTTGGCGACGTGTCCGCTTATATTCCCACGAACGTTATCTCCATTACCGATGGTCAGATTTACCTCGAAGGCAACTTGTTCAACGCCGGTATCCGCCCGGCAGTGAACGTGGGCATCTCGGTTTCCCGCGTCGGCGGCGACGCCCAAACCAAAGCCATGAAGCAGGTGGCAGGCCGCTTGCGCCTCGATATGGCAGCGTACCGTGAGTTGGCGGCGTTCGCGCTCATGGCGTCTGACCTCGACAAGTCCACGCAGCAACAACTCGGACGCGGTCAGCGCATGCAGGAAATCCTCAAACAGCCGCAATACTCCCCAATGTCGCTTCCCGACCAAGTCATCGCGATCTTTGCCGGGACGAACGGCTACGCTGATGCGGTGCCGGTCGAGAAAATGGCGCAGTGGCAGACAGACCTGCTCAAGTTCATGGAATCGTCCTACCCCGAGATCGGCAAAGACATCGATGAAAAGAAGATGATTACCGATGCCAATCGTCTCAATCTCACCAAAGCGCTCGACGCTTTCCGCAACACATGGCAGGGATAAGGAATGGCTTCCGCTCGTGAAATGCGGCTCCGCATACGGAGCGTAAAAAATATTGCGCAGGTGACGCGCGCCTTGGAAACCGTCAGCGCGGCGAAGGTCCGCAAGGCGGTACAGGCTCTTGCAGCGACGCGTTCTTACGCGACCAAAGCCTGGCAGGTTCTCTCGCACCTCACGGCTCAACCCGGACATCACAGCCTGCATCCCTTATTGACGGAGCGTACCGACCCCAAAACGGCTCTTGTGATCGTCATCACTGGCGAACGCGGTCTGGCGGGCGCGTACAATACGAATGTCATCCGCTTTTTAGCGGAGCGTTTCGACAGATTCCCCCTGGATGTCAAGTATGTGACCGTCGGGCGCAAAGGACGTGACATCCTCATCCGCCGCCGCAAACCGGTCATCGCCGATTTCAGCGGACTGACCCTTCCCACCAAATTCGCACGTTTTGCAGAGACCTCCTCCGTTGGGCGTCTTGCCGTCGAGGAGTTCATGAAGGGCGCGGCGGACGAAGTCTACCTGGTCTACACCGACTTCATCAATATGGGCAGACAGGTGGCGACCATGAAGAAACTGCTGCCGTTGGAGGTCCATGACAAGGATGGTCGCGTCATGGAAACCGAGCAGCGCAACGGTCCCGCCGCGGCGTATGAATACGAACCTGACCAGCGCGAATTGTTGGATCAGATCATTCCGCGTTTTACGTCTCTGCAGGTATACCAGGCGATTCTTGAATCACAAGCCAGTGAACATGCCGCGCGCATGGTCGCCATGCGCAATGCCACCGACAATGCTAAGGAACTCGTCGGCTCTCTGCAACTGGCTTATAACAAGGTCCGCCAACAGGCGATCACAAACGATATCTTAGACATTGTGGGCGGCGCAGAAGCGCTGGCCGCGAAATAATTGGAGGAAAATCATGGCAAACGCAACCGGCCGTGTAGTTCAAATTCTTGGTGGTGTGGTGGATGTGGAATTCCCCGAGGGGAATATTCCCGAACTTTATGAAGCGATCGAGGTGGAACGTGCAGGAATGGAACCTCTTGTTCTCGAAGTGCAGAAACACCTCGGCGATAACTGGGTGCGCACAGTATCCATGGACTCGACCGACGGCTTGCAGCGCGGCATCCCCGCAAAGGCGACCGGTGCCCCGATCCTGGTCCCTGTTGGACCCGCAACGCTCGGTCGTATCTTCAACGTGCTTGGCAAACCCGTGGACAACAAAGGCGAGGTTCGGGCTTCCACCCGCTATCCCATCCATCGCTCCGCGCCTCCATTTGCGGAACAATCCACCCGTGTTGAAATTTTCGAAACCGGCGTCAAGGTCATCGACCTGATCGCCCCATTCACCAAAGGCGGCAAAACGGGCATCTTCGGCGGCGCTGGAACCGGCAAGACCGTCATCATCATGGAACTCATTCGCTCCGTTGCGACCGAGCACGAAGGCAACTCTGTGTTTGCTGGTGTGGGCGAACGCACCCGCGAGGGGACTCAACTCTACCGCGAAATGCTCGAATCGGGCGTGATGAAGGACACGGTCATGGTTTACGGACAGATGAACGAGCCCTCCGGTGTCCGTCTGCGCGTGGCGCTCTCCGCACTTTCGATGGCGGAATATTTCCGCGACCAGGGCAAGGACGTGTTGCTCTTCATCGATAATATCTTCCGCTTCTCGATGTCCGGTTCTGAAGTGTCCGCGTTGCTTGGTCGTATGCCCTCTGCCGTGGGCTACCAGCCTACACTTGCCACCGAAATGGGTGAGCTGCAGGAACGCATCACCTCCACCCGCACCGGCTCGATCACATCCATGCAGGCGGTCTACGTGCCTGCCGATGACTATTCCGATCCCGCGCCGGTGGCTACGTTTACCCACCTCGACGCGACCATTGCCCTCGAACGCTCCATCGTGGAAAAGGGCATTTACCCAGCAGTGGATCCGCTCGGCTCCACCTCCCGAATTCTTGATCCCAATATCGTGGGCGAGGAACACTACCGCACCGCGCGTGAAGTCCAGCGTGTGCTCCAGCGCTACAAAGATTTGCAGGATATCATCGCCATTCTCGGTATCGACGAACTTTCCGAGGATGACAAACTCATCGTATCCCGCGCCCGCAAGATCGAACGTTTCTTCTCCCAGCCGTTCTTCGTGGCAGAGCGTTTCACCGGTATCCCCGGTCGCTATGTCCCGCTCAAGGAAACAGTCCGCGGCTTCCGCGAAATCCTCGACGGCAAATGCGATGATCTGCCGGAGCAGGCGTTCATGATGGCGGGCACCATCGAAGACGTGCGTGAGCGCGCAGAGAAACTGGCAAAAGGGGCATAAGTGATCCGGTGTCAGGAGTCATGTGCACGCGCGCATGACCCCTGACACATGACACTGGAGAACTTGTATGACCATTCGATGCGAAATCGTTTCCCAGGATCGCACCGTGTTTTCCGACGATGTGGATATTGTCGTATTGCCGGGCGCGGCGGGTGAAATGGGCATTCTGCCCAAACATGCGCCTGTGTTGACCACCCTCAAGTATGGAGTAATCAAGATCCGTAAGAGCGGCAAGGAGCAGATTTTTACGGTGGCTGGCGGTGTGGCGGAGGTTCAGCCTGATGTGGTGACCGTGTTGGCAGACGCGGCGGAAAACGTGGAAGAGATCGACGTAAACCGCGCCGAAGCTGCGCGCCGTCGCGCCGAGGAAGTGCTTGCAAAAGGCATCCCGGTCGGAACCGATGCCTACCTCGCCATGGAAGCCGCCCTGCGTCGCTCGAATCTGCGTCTCGAAGCCGCCCGCCGCTACCGCAAGAATTCATCACGCTTTCCCGGCTCGGAGTCCTAGACCCACGTGGCAATGTTCTCCAAAGACCTGGGGATAGACCTGGGTACCATGTTTACACGCCTCGCCGACAGCACACAGGTGCTGTTGGAGGAGCCGACCATTGTTGCCATCGAGGTATACGACCAGAAAATGGTGGCGGTGGGACAGGAGGCGCGTGACATGTACGGGCGCGTCCCTGAAAGTATCGAGGTGGCGCGTCCACTCAAGAACGGGGTCATTGCCGATTATGAGATCACAGAGACCCTGCTCTCTTATTTGCTCCAACGCGTCAGCGGATCGATGCGCATCTTCCGTCCGCGCGTCATGATCTCCGTCCCATACGGGGTCACCAGCGTGGAGCGGCGCGCCGTTTACGAAGCCGTGTTGGAAGCAGGCAGCCGCGAAGCCTATTTGATCCAGCAGCCACTGGCCGCCGCGCTTGGTGTGGACCTGCCCATTAATTCACCATCGGGGAACATGGTCATCACCCTCGGCGGTGGCTGCACCGAAGCGGCAGTCATGGCGATGTATGGTATTGTTTCTGCCGAAACCCTGCGTGCAGGCGGCATTGATCTTGATGAAGCCATTGTCAATTATGTGCGTAGAAAATACGGGGTGATTATTGGTCAGGTGACCGCGGAGCAGCTCAAAGTCAAGATTGGAGCCGCCGTTCCGCAGGATACTGAGAACAGCATGGAAGTGCAGGGACAGGATCAGGTCACCGGTCTGCCGCGTCCTGTCACCTTGACCACGGGCGAGATCGTGGAAGCTTTGCAGGAACCGCTCAAGCTGATTATCGAAACGGGACGCCGTGTCCTGGAAAAAACCCCGCCTGAGCTGGTTGCGGATATCATCGACCGCGGTGTAGCGTTATGTGGAGGTGGTGCCTTGCTGCGCGGCGTTGACAAGCTCTTGACCAAATCCCTTGGCATCCCCGCCTATTTGGTGGACAACCCCATGACCTGCGTGGTCGAAGGCGCGGTCAAAGCCATACCGATGTACAATATTCTGCGGCGCAGTCTGCCGCAGGTGTAGTTCAAAAATAAAAGGCGCCCATCGGGCGCCTTTTTGATTGCTGTCAGTCGAGATAATAGGTCATACGCTGGAGGTGGGTGACCGGGTCAATGTATTGGACCCGCACTCCTGATGGAACGTTCAGGCTGATGGGTGCATAATTCAGAATCGCTTTTACACCTGCTTTGATGAGCTGATCCGCCATTTCTTGTGCAGAAGTAGCTGGAACGGTCAGCATGGCAATTCTGATTTTGTTTTGTTTGAGCTTTTCTGTCATACTGGCGATGTCATAAATCTCCAATTCACCCACCTTTTGCCCAATCTTTTGAGGGTCGTTGTCGAATACCATGCTGACGCGGAAGCCACGCTCGGAAAATCCGTTGTATCGGGCGAGGGCATGACCCATGTCACCCATGCCAACAATCACCACATCCCAGACCTTATTGACGTTCATGATGTCGCGCAGGCGTTCGATGAGAAACGGGATCGCATAGCCAGTACCCTGTTTGCCAAATTCGCCGAATTGTGAGATGTCTTTGCGGATTTGTGCGGCGGAGATGCCCACGATCTCGCCCAATTCCTGGGAGGATGTCGTCTGGATGCCCCTCTCTGATAACCGCTGGAGCGCACGCAGATAAACCGGCAGTCTGCCAATGATAATGTCAGGGACTTTTTCAGCATTCATGAATGTTTGCCCTCGCAGAGTGTGAAATTCTGCATTAACTCTACCATAAAAGGTTGTTTTGTACAATTCGACACAAGTCTGTTAATGATCTGGGAGGGCAATATCAAGGCGGAGTGGGGGTTATATATTTGCAAAGACTGGGCTGGTTATAGACGACCACACAATCGACCCACGTTTCGCCGAACCGGACAAGTACATTGATTTGACCGAGCCACGGGTCGTACTTTCCCACGATCATTCGGCGTGGCTGATCGATCACCGCCTCCACGGGGCGGACCGCGTACATCCGCATGGAACGCGACAGCGCGCGATCCACCTCCTCGCCCTGGTGCTCAACAGCGAATTGTATCGTATTGTTCAACTGAAGCATGGCGGAGCGCAACGGTTCGTTGTTCAACGTATCCACAATCGTCCCATTGATGAGCATGATGACCGAACAGACCAGCAGGGGGACAATTTTGCCAAAATACGAGGTCGAAAAGGCGGCAGGTTCCGTCAGCGGGATTTGCAAAATCCCCGCGAGCGAGATGAACAATGCCACCCAGGCGGCTCCCAGGAAGAACCGGGAACTGAAATTTTCGTACACAACATAATCCAGCATTTGACCGGTTCCCGGGTCCAGCCACAGCAGAACCTTTGGGAAAATCTGGAAGGGCAGGGCAAGCGTGAGCCAGGAAAAGACAACGGAAGCGGCAAGATAGAAGGGCAGGGCAAGAATGCCCTTCTCCAGGCGCGCCACCAGCCAGCCAGCCAGCCCTCCTGCAATCATGCAAATGACAGCTCCGATGATGAACTTCAGCCATGGGTGGAACGCATATGCCTGGCTGAGCCGATAGCCGTCTATCCCCCAAGTGGCAGCGGCAAACGATAGACCGACCACCATGCCGTACACGGTTCCGATGCGCCATTTCATGCGGAGTACATCGGGGCGATGGCGGATGTCTTCAGTGGGAAAATTTTTCATGGGATTGTTGAGACCTTCACTATGTAAGATGAATAGCTTTGCGAACCTGTCGGAATGGCGCTCACATGCACCAGCACCGGGTTGTTCGGCTCCACGGGAACGATACTCCGGGTTCCACAGCCGACAACAGCCGATTGTTCCAGAACCGCCCCGTTTTGAAGGAGTTCAAAATGAGGTACGCTGCCCTGACAGGCGGTCTCCAGAAGGATCTGTCCGCTGAACGTGGTGAACGCGAGCCAATCCTCGGTGTCGCCGTCGGGGGCCGAAACGTCCCCATTGTATATCAATGTATGTATGCCCGCACGGTCAAAAAAGACTGTTTTTATAGGACGATTGACAGAATCTTCATCCAGCGGGGCGGGAAGGAGGGTCGGCGTGGGCGGAGGGGCGTTGTTGACCGGCGTTCCCGTCCCGACCACCTTGCCTGCCTCCGTGACGATGGGCAGATTCTCAACCCCGTTCGCCTGTGCAAACGCGGCGTTGATCCAGCCTTTGCCATCGGGCCCGGAGGTATATTCAATCTGGAGCCATGCCCCATTCACATCCTTGCCGGTCAGGTTGACCACATCTTGCGGGTTGAGCGTGCCGAGGGAGTTGAAATCGGTGCCTGGTCCACTGCGTACGTTCAACTGCTGTTGGACGACGGCTACATTGCCATTTCCCGAGTCTGCCCTGCCCCCGATCACCGGGACATTGGGCGTGCCCGATGTCGTGACGTATTGTGCGGTAACCCAACCGGTCCCTTCACCCGCCTGCGGGTAGAGGATCTGCCACCAATTCCCGCCGGGATCTCTGCCCACGATTTGTACCTTCGTATTCGCCGGGAGGATCCCCAGCACTTCGCCAGCCGTGGACGGTTGTTCCCGTACGTTGATTTGGGTGGATACGGCTCCTTCCACGGGAGCAGTGGTCGGCGTGGGGGGAGGCGGGAGCGGCGTTTTGGAGGGGGATAGGGTCGATGATGGCGGCAATGTCAGGGTGACGATGAATGAGGTTGGGGTGGCCCCGCTCCCCTCCTGAACGCTCACACTGCACCCCGCGTTGAGCACGAGGAAGGCGAGAAGGATGACAAGTTTCGATTTCACGGATTAATTGTACTGCCGAAATAAAAACACTGCCGAAAGGCAGTGTTGGCGCCCCCGCGCAGACTCGAACTGCGCTCTTCGGCTCCGGAGGCCGACACTCTGTCCACTGAGCTACGGGGGCAGGCGACGGAATTTTATCACAGTAAAGGCGACCGGGACCGGTCGCCTTTACCACATTTATGCCTTTGCCTGCGGCGCAAGTTGCACGAGTTCGGCGCGCAGTTTTTCGATGATTTGTGTATTCCCTTTTTCCTCTCCGACTTTGGAAAGCTGTTCCTTTTTGTGGGCAAGTTCTCCCAATACCTGGTAGAAGCGCGAGGTGGGGCGGAACGAGCCTGAAGTGAGCGCGGAAAGATGTACGCCTGTCTGGAAGAAGGAAACGGCGGTGTTGTACTGCTTCTGCGAGAGCAGACCGTTATTCACTTCCTCGACCAGATGCTTTTTGAGGATATTCCTCTCGTGGACGATCATCCAGATGATGAACCCGAGCATGAACGCGTATCCGACGTAGTCGGCAAAAATGCCGATGAAGAAGCCGCCCATGCCGCCGATGACCGTGCTGAATGTATTGTGGAAGGCATGTGTCAGGACAGCGACCGTGTACCCGGCGGGGATGGCAAGGACTTTCACCAGCATGTTACTGCTCATGCGGGAGATGGCGAGACCAATCCCTGTGAAGGCGGTGAAGAATGGGTGCATCCAGCCAACCAGCAGGACGCGGATGAAGACAAGGGTCCAGAAGCCCTCCCAGCCGCCGCCCTGGAAGCCGTTTCGGTAGATGTACAGGACGTTTTCGATGGCGGCAAATCCCATGGCGGTGATGGCTCCATAGACGATACCGTCGAGGACCGAGTCGAATTCGTTGCGGAACAGCAGGAAGACGACCAGCACTGCCAGTCCCTTTAACGCCTCTTCGATGATGGGCGCCACGATCGAGGTCGTGCCGAATTCGGCTGCCCCTTCTGAGCCGGTGACCATGTAAATGCCGATGCCGAACATGGTATTCAAAATGAATGCGCCGCCGCCGGCGATCACCACGCCCCAGACGAACGCCGCGCCCAGCAGGAGTTTTGGCTCCTTTTCGTAGCGGTCCAGCCAGTTGACGAACGCCGCAAACAGGAACATGGGAACGAACCCAAAAAATATTGCGCCAAGCAGTGCCATTTTCTCTCCTCCGAATTAAGATTGAAAAATCAAGCGACTTCTTTCAATGCGCGTCCCTTCGAACGCAATACTCAACACATCTAACACTTCTTCCGGGCGTCCCGTTGCGCCTTCGCGGGCGGTAAGCCGCATGAAGATTTTACCATCGGGCAGGATGTCCAACCCTTCGATGAGCGGGCGCAGGTCGTATTGTTTGCCGCGGCGCTCCCGCAGGAGCGAAGCGGATTCCATGACGGAATCAATCCTCCGCTTCAGGTCGGACCCGTCGATTGCCTCCGTCAAAGTGACCTCATACTCCGCCGCGGCAACCTGCGTCTGCAAAGCGGGCGCGCGCTCATCCACAACCTCGATGCTCGAAACTTGAATTCCGATCGGCAGGGTTTCCTGCAACCTGTCGCGCAAGCCATCCAAAGCGATATCATGTTCTAGCCGCATGTCGAGCATCTCACAGCGGGAGGAGAATCCCAGCGGCAGGGCGGCGGCGATATTCAGTTTGGGCTGGGGATGAAACCCCTGCGAATATGCCAGCGGAAGCTCGGCGCGGCGGGCGGCGCGCTCCCACAGCCTGTGTAGATCGAGATGACCCGTGTAGCGCAAAGCACCCTGCTTGGAAAATGTAATCCGAATGCGCATCATTTTCGTTGAACGCCGTTCACTCTAAGCCAGCGTTTGATACCGGTGATATGCTCATGGTAATGGTGATAGGTGTGTTCGGCGACGCGGTCATATAGGTTATGCTGTTGGATGACCGCGTCGGGCATTTTTTCCAGGGAGGAAATGATCGATGCAAACGCCTGGAGTTCCTGCGCGACCACATCGTCCATTGAAATGCTCTTGTACCTTTCGATGATCCATTCCTTTGGGGATTCTTCATCGAGCAGAGGGGAGCCGAAATCGGGGTAGCCAAATGCGTCGAGAAACGCATCGAGCGCCGTCTGTGTCTTGCAAGGAACATAGGTCTCATAGTTCAGAATCTCGACCATGCGGTCGGCAATGAACTGCTCATAGGCGAGGATGTGTGCAAGGACATCCTTGATGGACCACTTCCCGGCAACGCCCTTCAAGGTCATGCGGCGCGTGTGACCGACGCGGTTCAATAACAGTTCGAATTTGTCGCGTTCGTGCATCAAACGCCCAAGGAAGACTTGTTTATTTGTGGGCACCCGGGCTAGTCTCCCACCACCGGCAACTGTTCGCTGATCGCTGTTCTCGCCGGGGATTTTACATCCGGGCACTTCCACACGTCTCCGGGATTCTCGCGGCGCAAACCGGCAAAGGTCGGCAGGATGCCGCAGGCAAAGCAGTTCAAGCGGCAGTCCACACGGATCTGCCCTTCGAGCGACTGCCTGAAATCCTGGAACAGGAAGTTCTTCCGCACGGCGGCGGTGATGTGTTCCCAGGGGAAGACTTCATCCGTGCGGCGCTGACGGTGGGTGTAGAAGAGCGGGTCGAGCCCATGCTCTTCGAAGGCTTTCATCCAGGCGTCGTATTTCTTGCCTTCCTCCCAGGCGTCGAATTTCGAACCGCCTTTCCACGCGGAGTAGACCACCTCCGCCATGCGCCGGTCGCCGCGTGAAAGCCAGGCTTCGAGGTAGGAATCTTCGGCGCTGGTGAGGCTGAGTTTGATATTGCGGTCGCGTCCCAGTTCGCGGCGGAGCAGTGCCTGCTTGGCTTTGATCTGCTCGGGCGTGTCGCACGAGACCCACTGGAAGGGAGTTTGCGACTTCGGCACGAACGTACTGACACCGGCATTCAATTTTGCTTTCATGCCAATGACCTTGCGCCCTTCGGCAATGACACGCTTGCACAGGTCGGCGATTGCCTGCACGTCTTCCAGCGTTTCACTGGGATGACCGATCATGAAATACAGCTTGATCGTCGTCCAGCCGCGGCGGTAGATCTCGCGCGTGGTGTTGATGATGTCTTCATCAGGGATGAATTTGTTGATGATGCGGCGCATCCGTTCGGTGGCGGCTTCGGGCGCGAGCGTGAAGCCGCTGGCGCGTCCGTTTTCGCGCAGTTTTTCCATCAGGTCGATGGATACCGATTCGATCCGCAGGGATGGCAGGCCGATGTTCAAATGCTTGCCCGCAAATCTTTCTGCGGCTTTGGTGACCAGCTCCAGAATGTCGGTGTAATCGGATGACGACAGGGATAAAAATGCCAGGTCTTCAAAGCCGGAATGCCTGATGGCTTCCTCTGCCGCCTGCAGAACCTCCTCCACGCTTCTTTCACGGACCGGACGCGTGATCATCCCCGCATGACAGAACCGGCACCCGCGCGTGCATCCGCGCATGATCTCCACCGAGACGCGGTTATGAACCACATCGATGTTCGGGACGATGAAACGAGTCGGCGGGGGAGGCAGGACAGGCACAATACGCTTGGTGATGACTTTGGGAATATCGGGTATGGTCGGTTCGATGGCGGCTATAGTTCCATCGTCCATGTAAGATGTTTTGTAGAAGCGCGGGACATAGACGCCGGGGATCTTTGCTAATTCTTGTAACAGGTCTTCACGTTTGAAGGTTGGCAAGTTGGCAGGCTCGAACGTTTCAACTCTTAAACCTTTAAACTTTTGAACGAGATTGATGATATCGTGTATTACTTCCTCCCCCTCGCCAATGACGAACGCGTCGATGAAGGCGTGCATGGGTTCGGGGTTCATGGTGGAGTGCCCGCCCGCGATGATGACGGGGTGTGTCTCGTCACGGTCAATCGAGCGGACGGGGATGCCTGCCAGGTCGAGCACGTTCAGCGCATTGGTGTAGAGAGTCTCGTAGGGGAGGGTGATGCCGATGAGGTCGAAACAAGCCAAGGGGCGTTTCGATTCGAGCGTGTACAACGGGATGCCGTGTTCGCGCATCAACGCTTCCATATCCAGCCAGGGCGCATAGGCGCGTTCCGCCAGCGCATCCTCCCGCTGGTTGACCTGGTCATAGAGAATCTTCAATCCAACGTTCGAGACGCCGATATCGTAAATATCGGGGAAGACAAAAGCGACCCTGGCGGAAACCTTGTCCCAATCTTTGACGATGCTGTTGAGTTCTCCCCCCACATAGCGACCGGGTTTCTGTACCTTTAAGAGAATTTTGTCTAATTTCCGTTCGATCTGTTCACTGGTAAGCATGATGAAAATTATAACAGAAAGAGTTATCGGACAATTCACGACTGAGCGGCGGCTATTGGGAGTTTTGGGGGAACGGGCGGATTCTCAGGGAGGTGTGTGAACTATCGAAATTGAAAACTCAAAAAATGGACGCGTCCTGTACAGTGGTTTTTTATCATACTAAGATTATTTCAGAAGATCAAAAGGAGAAATGAAAATGAAAATGAAAAAGATTGCTCTTTTATTGCTTGTTCTGGTGTTGACGGCATGTACTTCTGCAACGGAGGCGCCGCAGGTTGTCGCACCCACCGAGGTTCTTCCCTCTCCCACGCCGGTCGTTGTTGTGCAGACTGTCCTTGTTGAGCCGACACAGGCGCCGACCGAGGTGCCTCCCACGGCAGAGCCTCCCACAGCCGCGCCTCCGGTGGTGGTGACTGTGGTCGTAGAGGCGACGCAGGTTCCCCCGACGAGCGCTCCCGCAGCCGCCGCACCGACGGAGTCCACCGGCGGACTTATCACCGTGGATCCCATCCTGGGCGCCGGTTATTTCACGGATATGACGCGCACCGGCAATCAGTTGTCCCTGCGCTGCCAGCTTTACAAGGAGATCACCTTCAAAGTGAAGCCGCTGGTCGATACGATCACCCAGGTGGAATTCTATTACCGCATTGTGGATCGGACCACCGGCACCCCATTTGAATGGCAGAACCGGGGCAAGATGATCCCCGAAGCCGATGGGACGTTCACGCTCGTATTCAATGGCGAGCAGGTAAACGCCGACTCCCGCCGACCCAACGCCTGGTTCGATTTTCAGTTCATTGGTTTGAGCAAGACCGGCGGTGTGGTGGGACGCAGCGAGAAGATCGAAAAGCAGATCACATATACCTTTGAGTGTCCGTAATATCACCCCATAAACCATCGAGCCGGGGAGCCATGCTCCCCGGCTCTTTTTCTTAATCGCTCCGCGGTTTGAAGCGTTTGGTAATGCCCTCGCTCAGGAGCAGCACGGCTTTTTCGTGACCGGCTTCGATGGCAAGGTCGAGAGGCGTTTTTCCGTCGTCGTTATGGACAGTGAGGTCTGCGCCGCCATAGAGCAGGATGCGGATCATTTCCACATCACCGTTTTGCGCCGCGGCGTGGAGCGGGGTGCCGCCGCCCTGTTCGCGGATGTTCGGGTCGGCGTTGTGTTCCAACAGCATCTGCACGATCTTGCAATGCCCGCCCGCCGCAGCGGACTGGATGGGCGCGGCTTGGAGCTCGTTACGCGACCGGGCGTTGACGGATGCGCCCGCCTTGACAAGGTATTCCGCCGATTCAAAGTGACCGAAGAAACATGCCAGTCCGAGCGGCTGGAAGCCGTCTTCCGCGCAGGCGTTGACGAGTTCGGGGTCGCGCGCCAGCAGGCGGATGATGTTGTTGATCTTGCCGGTCGCGGCGGCTTCGAAGATGTTGATGGCGACGGTCTTGTCAGCAAGGAAGGAGGCGATCTCCGGCTCCTGGTGGTAGGCGGCGACCAGGATCGGGCTGAGTCCATTTTCCTTGCGGTGGATCAGCCCCGGGTCGAGGGCGAGGCGGCGTTCCACCTCCTCCCTGTTCCCTTCCTTGATGGCGTCGAAAAATTCCTTGCTCATGGTGTGATCTTGGAGCCGGTCTCCTAGACGAACAACGGCTCGAACAGATGCGCGGATTGTATCATCTCTTCCATTTCGGGACCGCCAAGGCGCCTGAAATTCCGGCAGGCGTTGAGCACCAGCGGCAGGATGCGCGTGTCGCCCGCGGTGCATAACCCGGTCACGTCATACGAGAGCGCAAAGTTTACGGCGCGCTGGATCTCGTCCTGCTGATCGAACGGCTCATACCAGGTGGCGGCGGTATGTCCCCTTTTACCCCACGGCGCTTTCGTAATGGTTTTGATGACCATCGTGCCGACATCCTTTGCCTTGCATACGGCGATGAGTTCCTCGGTATATCTTCGGTATTCGGGATTTGCCATTTGGATGAAATTCAGCGGGAAGAGGACGGAATCGAAATCGAACCGCCGCAGCGCTTCGAGGTAGATCTTCGGCGCTTCCGCCCCGTGACCGGTGATGCCGATAAATCGGATGAGTCCACGCTGACGCGCTTCGATGAACGCCTCCAGCGCGCCGCCCTTTCTGGTGATGGCGTCCAGTTCTTCCATGGTGGTGATGGCGTGCGCCTGGTAGAGGTCGAAGGACTCGGTCTGCAACAGTTTGAGCGAACGCTGCATCTCAGCCCACGCGCCCTGTCTGGTGCGCTCCATGGTCTTGCAGCCAAGGAAGAAGCGGCTGCGTTCGCGCGGCATCCACGGACCGACGCGGCGTTCCGCCTGCCCGTAGGAGGGGGCGATGTCGATGTGGTTGACGCCCGCTTCGATGATCTGCTCCATCACCTTGTCGGCGTCCGCTTGCGAGATCTCCCAGAACGCCGCCGCGCCGAAGATGGCGATTGTACTCCTATGACCGGTGCGCCCGAACCGTCTGGTTTCCATGTTTCCTCCGAATTGAATCCTGCCTTTGCGAGAGCGGCGGCTTGCGCCATGACGAAGCAACCCCAACCCATTCTGTGCGATTGCTTCATGGCGGCCGCATGGGTCATTCGCAAGGACGTTAAATCACCGGCCTGCCGTTTCTGTAGAACAGTTTCCCGTCGATGACGATCTCGCTGTCCGCCATGTCGCACAGCATATCCCAATGCAGCCCGGAGGTGTTATGCCCGCCTGCTTCTTCAAAGCCCAGCCCGAGGGCGAGGTGGATCGTGCCGCCGAGTTTTTCGTCGAAGAGTATGTTCTTGGTGAACTTTTTGATGTTGTAATTGGTGCCGATCCCCCATTCGCCGAGGATGCGCGCGCCCTTGTCGGTGTTCAATTGGGCGGTGAGCAGTTCCTGGTTGCGCCCGGCTTTTTCCTTCACGACCCTACCGTTCTCGAACCATAACTCGATGTCCTCGATCTCCTGTCCGGCAAAGATGGCGGGATACTTGAATCGCACCCAGCCATTGACCGTGTCCTCGACCGGGCTGGTGAAGATCTCACCGTCGGGGAAGTTCTGGTCGCCTGCGCAGGGGATGAACTTGCGCCCCCGGATGGAGAAGGTCAGGTCGATGTCATTGCCTTTGAGCGTGACCTGTTTTTTCCCCTTGAGCCAGCGGACCAGTTTGAGCTGCCTGACTCTCTCCGCCTTCCATAGCGCCACCGGGTCTTTGGCGTTGAGCATCCCGGCCTCGAACACGAATTCGCTGTAATCGCTCAGGCTCATGTTCGCCTCCTGCGCCATTGCCTCGGTGGGATAGACCGTGAGGCACCACTTGAGTTCCCCACGCTCAATGCGTTTGAGCATCTTCTGGAAGAGCGGCGCATTTGCCCTGCGCGAGCGGGCAATGCGCTGCGGGTCCACGCCTGCCAGTTCGCGCGTGTTGGTATCGGCCTGGACGACCATGCGGGCGTCGTAGGTGGTGTGCACCAATTCGCGCAGCGGGGAGACGAAATCCAACTGCCGGTTGCTGGCGTTTTTGAAAAAGACCTCCGCCGCACCGGGTATGGACATCAATACGTCCACATGCGCCCCGGCTTTGACCGCCTCCTCATAGAATGCCAGGTTGAACTCGTGCGCGGCGGGGGTGGTCTGCATGTACACCTTCTGCCCGCGCTTGATGCCGAGCGAGTACTGCACCATCACCTGCGCCAGTTTCCTGATCCTTGGGTCTGTCATGGTTGCTCCTTTTCGTTCCGACCGATCCGCTCCCGTTGTGCGGGCGGAGGCGGTCAGTCCTCATCCGGTTCCTGCCTTCCATACACTCTTGCCACGGCTCTTTCGACGTCCTCCCGGGAATGTCTTTCGCACGCCACCAACGGACGTCCCGCGTCCTTCACTTCCCTGCCGCCTGCGCTCATCACCTTGACGCCGATATACTTTCCATCCGCGTCATATACCGCGAGCAGTTGATATAACTTCCCGCACACGATGCAGCCGTGCATCTCGCTTTTTGCCCTGGTTTCTGGCATGGACTCTCCCTTCATGGGGTGACTATCACCGTATTTCTCATTCGCCGATGATCTTGACCAGCACACGCTTCCTGCGCCGCCCGTCGAATTCGCCGTAGAAGATCTGCTCCCACGTGCCGAAATCGAGCTGACCATCGGTCACCGCGACAACGACTTCGCGCCCCATCACCTGGCGTTTTAGATGCGCGTCGGCGTTGTCTTCGCCGGTATCATTGTGGCGATACTGACCGACCGGTTCGTGGGGGGCGAGTCTCTCCAGCCATTTCTCATAGTCATGATGAAGCCCGGACTCATCGTCATTGATGAAAACGGACGCCGTGATGTGCATGGCATTGACCAGTACCAGCCCCTCCTTGATGCCGCTCTCGCGCAGGGCTTCCTCCACCTGACGGGTGATGTTGACGAATCCCCTGCGGGCGGGGATATTGAACCACAATTCTTTTCGGTAGGATTTCATACGGTTCTCTTTGCGGAAAGATCGTTGCGCAGGAGATTTTACTTGACTCTGCCGTATTCAGAAAGCACGGAGGAATAGGCAGGGTATCAAGGTGTCTGGTTTACAGCACAGAATCCCGGATCAACCGTCTTGCCGCCGCTTTCGAAGGGACTCGCTCGCGATCAATGCGGCGGCTAGAACCACCCATGCCGCAACCTGCGCCAGCCGCAATCCGCCGAAGACCAGGGTACTGTCCCCGCGAAAGGCTTCGAGGAAGAGACGCGCTCCGGCAGTCAGTGCGGCGAAGGTCAGGAAGAGCATACCCGGCTGAGGCTTCGGTTTGGGGAACCAGAGCAAGCCCAGAATGACGAGAGAAGCGGTCAATTCATAGATCTGACTCGGATGCCGCGCCGCGTTCCACAGGTCGATGCCCCAGGGCAGGGAGGTGGGACTGCCAAAGGCGGTCCCGGCGGCGAGGTGGGCAAGGTGCAAACCGACGGCGAGCGTCGCGAAGAACGGCGTCAACGCATCGAGCGTCCCCCACAGCGGGAGTTTCTGCCGGTATCCATAGATGCCCCCGACCATCCCTGCGGCGACCAACGCGCCCAATGGGTCGAACAAATCCACATTGACCGAGAACAGACTGAGCGGGCTTTTCGTGAACGCCGGGATGTTGGACAAGGCGAACAACACGCGTCCCCCGATGATATAGCCAAGGATGCTGTAATAGACGAGGTTGTTCAGCGCGTCCTTCGAGATGCCGTGGCGGTCTGTCCGTTTTTCGGCGAGGGTCAGTCCGAGCCACAGCGCGAGGACGAGCAGGATGAGGTGACGAGGCGGGGCAAAGAGAGTGCGGAAGAGGTCGATCATATTATTTCAAGATCGCCTCCACCCTCGTGCGGAGCAGCGCCTCCGCCATCGGTCCGCCGATGACCACTTCACGGATGATGCCGTTGCGGTCGATGAAGTAGGAGGATGGGAGAGAATTCAACTGGTAAGCTCTCGCCGTCCCGCCGGTTTCATCGAGCAGGATCGGGAAGGTCAGACCGTATTCGTCCGTAAAAGGAGCAATGTTGGCGGGGGTATCCTGATAGGTCATGTTGACTGCCAGCACGACAAAGCCTTCGTCCTTGTACTCGTTATACACCTTTTCGATGGCGGGCATTTCGGCGCGGCAGGGCGGACACCACGTTGCCCACAGGTTGACCAACACCGCCTGCCCGCGCAAATCCGAGAGCTGGACGGTTTCGCCGGTCGGCGTCTTCAGTTCGAAATCCGGCGCGAGAAAACCCTGCTGCGGCGCGGGGATCTGCCCGGCGGTGGACGCCCCGGACCGGTCCGCGCTGACCCAGATCCACGCCAGGCCGAGCAGGAGGATGAATGAATGGATGATTTTTCGCTGTACTGGTTGCATTGCCTTCCTTTTTCGGCTACACTACGTATTGTAGTTTCACTGCACAGGAATCTTACGATGACCAACGAACTCCTCTTTGCCGGTATAGATTTTTCCTCCGGGCGTCAGCCGGTCACCTTCGCCGCGCTGGACGACGCGCTGAACATCGTCCTGCTCGATAAATACGAAATCGCCCATGTCATCGCTCATTTGAAACAATACGGAAAACTCACACTTGCCGTCAACGTTCCTTCCACAAAGACCCAGCGGGGATTCTACTCCGACTTCAAAAAGAAACTTCCCCAAACAGGGCTAAAACCATACGTCACAAAAGCCGCGCCTAAACAATTCCTTGAAACCGACGCCCAGGCATGTTTTCGCACCCTGATTGAAAAGCCGCCGCTTCCGCGCCGCACGTTCGAAGGGCGCATTCAACGCGGGCTGATCCTCTACGACCAGGGCTTGCACATCACCGACCCGATGGACTTTTTTGAAGAGATCACGCGCCATCACATGCTGGACGGCGTTTTTCCGAACGAGCTGCTCCACGCCGCCTCCGAATTGAATGCCCTCGCCGCGGCGTACGTCGCCTGGCTGGCGATGAACGAGCCGGAGCGGGTTGAGACCACGCCGGATAAACTGGTACTCCCCACAAGCCCCGAACACGATTAATTCACTTCGACGCTCTCCACGAACGTCACCCCCATCTTCTTCATATCCTGAAAGAGTCGATTCGGCTCTGCGAGATGCCCCATCATATGCAAACCGGGTCTGCGGATTTGCTCATACTGCATCAACAAGGCGGCGACGGGGATCGCGGTCAGCTCATAGCCATCTTCATGCTCGCATCTCGCCTGGACCTGTGCCTGTTTCCCGTTTAATTGGCCGTATGCCTCCACCTTGAGCACCACCCGATACGGCGGCTTGGATTTTCCCATCGCCCACCACATCAACCTCCCCAACGGACGGTTTCCCCGCTTCGGGAACAATTTCAACCCAGCCATCACAAGCGGTGTGACGAGCAGATCCGCGATCCAATTCGAACCTGAAATATAGAAACCCGTCTCTTTCAAAGAGGGATACATCTCCGGCAGAGCGCGCATCTCCTCGAAGAACATGGAATAACACTCGCGTTTCCCAATCCCGGGACCGAAATCGAACTGGCGCATGTCCCACCCGGAGGGTTTTGTCCACACGCCGTTCCTGAACACCTGCGCCTGATAATGGATGAAACCCTCCATCAACTCATCCACAGCTTCGGTATAGGGGATGTTGCCGATATTCAAATACCCTGCCGTCAAGGCGGATTCAAGGCTGTCGAGTTTTCCCGCCGCATAGCGTACCATTGCAGAGGGCAAGCCGGGATGATAGCCTGCCTCCGTGATAAAACACAGTCCCTTTTTCTCGATTTCATCCTTGTGTTTGTACAGAGTTGCCAGTTTGACATCAGAGAACTGTACGTCGAGATAATCCACACCGGCGTGGAGCGCGGCTTTGATAACGGTATCCGCCTGATGGGTGGTCGGAGCCGCAACGAGCAGAAAGTCCGTCCCTTGCAATCCTTTCCGCAACGAGTCCGCATCCGCCGCATCCACGCGCCGCACCGAGACCCGATCACTTTTCAATTCCTTTGCATATGCCGCCGCCTTCTCGATATTCCGCCCTGCGAGAATGATGGGGTGACTTGTTTGCGCCAGCAAGTGTTTTGCCAAAAGCTTCCCCGTGTAGCCGTATCCGCCCAGGATCAAAATGTTCATGTGCCCTCCACCGATGCTTGCTGCCCTCGGTTTCAAGAACGTTTGTGATGAGGAGCATTATACCGTCCCCTGTCGGATGGTAAAATGGAGCATCTTAAATTGACAGGTTTATCATGACAGACGACGCCTTCGACACGCTCAGCGCAAGCCTTCAAACCCGCGCGATCAACACGCTTCGATTCCTCTCGGCGGATGCCGTTCAGCAAGCCAACTCGGGACATCCAGGGCTGCCGATGGGCACCGCCGCCATGGCTTTCACCCTCTGGACTCGTCACCTGCGCCACAATCCCCGCAACCCAAAGTGGGCGGGACGAGACCGCTTCATCCTTTCGGGCGGGCATGGTTCGATGCTCCTCTATTCTTTGCTCCATCTGACGGGCTACGACGTCAGCCTCGACGACCTGAAGAACTTCCGTCAGTGGGGGAGCATCACGCCCGGGCATCCCGAATACGGTCTCACCCCCGGCGTGGACATGACGACCGGTCCGCTCGGGCAGGGATTCGCCGCCGGCGTGGGCATGGCAATTGCCCAGGCGCATCTCGCCGCGCTCTTCAACAAGCCCGGACATGAACTCATCCAATCCTACATCTACGCCATCGTCACCGACGGCGACCTGATGGAGGGCGTCGCCTCCGAAGCCGCCTCGCTGGCGGGGCATCTCCAACTCGGGCGCCTCATTTACCTTTACGACGACAACCACATCTCGATTGACGGCTCCACCGACCTCGCCTTCACCGAAGACCGCGCCAAACGCTTCGAGGCATACGGCTGGCACGTGCAAAAAGTGGAAGATGGCAACGACGTGGAAGCGATAGACAAGGCAATTCAGGAAGCCAAACGCGACCCGCGTCCCTCCATCATCATGTGCCGCACCATCATTGGCTACGGCGCGCCGAAACGCCAGGGCACGTCAAAAGCGCATGGTGAACCGCTCGGTGAGGAGGAACTCAACGCTGCAAAACAAAACCTCGGTTGGCCCCTCGAACCGCGCTTTTACATCCCCGATGATGTTCTGGCGTTCTTCCGCAAAGCCGTGGAGCGCGGACGCGAACTCGAAGCCGATTGGAAGATGAGACTTGAAGCGTACAGCCGCCTCTACCCGCAACTGGGCGCGGAGTTGAAGCGCCGCCTCGCGGGCGAACTCCCCGCGGGCTGGGACGCCAACCTTCCGTCCTTCCCCGCCGACCCCAAAGGCATGGCAACGCGCGCCGCTTCGGGCAAGATCATCAACGCGCTGGCGCCGGCTTTGCCCGAACTCATCGGCGGTTCGGCGGATTTGGCTCCCTCCAACAACACCAAAATTGAGGGCAGCCCCGCCTTCCGAAAGGACTCGCGCGAGGGGCGCAACTTCCATTTCGGCGTGCGCGAACATGCGATGGGCGCGGCGCTGAACGGCATGAATCTGTTCGGCGGGGTGATTGCCTATGGCGGCACGTTCCTGGTCTTTTCCGATTACATGAAACCTGCCATCCGCATTGCGGCGCTTTCGCACATTCCCACCATTTTCATCTTCACGCATGACTCGGTTGGGTTGGGCGAAGACGGTCCCACTCACCAGCCCATCGAGCATCTTGCCGCGCTGCGGGCTACGCCGAATCTGGTCGTCATCCGCCCTGCCGATGCGAACGAAGTGCGCGAGGCGTGGAAGGTTGCCATCGCCCGGCGGGATGGTCCCACCGCGCTGGCTCTCACTCGTCAAAACGTGCCAACGTTCGAACGTTCAAACGTTGAACCGTCCGTTGAAAAAGGCGCTTATGTCCTAAAAGACTTCGGCGAACCTGAGATCATCCTCATGGCATCGGGTTCGGAAGTCAGTCTCATTCTGGAAGCGGCGCAGAAACTGCATGAGGAAGGGCGCGGCGTGCGCGTGGTGTCCTTCCCCAGTTGGGAACTGTTCGAGATGCAGGACGATGCATACCGCGAGTCTGTGTTGCCGAAACGCATTCGGAAGAGGCTCGCCGTCGAAGCAGGAGCAACCCTCGGCTGGGAACGATACGCCAATTCTATCCTCGGTATTGATCACTATGGCGCGTCCGCTCCGTATAAAGTCATCTTCGAGAAGTTTGGGTTCACGGTGGAGAATATCGTTGCGAAAGCGAGAGCGTTAATTGCATAGCAGCGACTTTAGTCGCTGTTGTTGGATGACTAAAGCCATTACTACGGAGGAGTAAACCATGAAAATCGCCGTTGGTTTTGACCATGCGGGTTTCCCGCTCAAGCAGGTTGTCTTGGAAGCCGTCCGCGCGGCGGGACACGAACCCATTGACATGGGTACGCATTCCGCCGAAAGCGTGGATTATCCCGACTTCGCCGAAAAGGTCGGGCGCGCCATTCAAAATGGAGAAGCCGAACGCGGCATCCTGTGCTGCGGTTCGGGCATCGGCGCGTGTATTGCGGCGAACAAGATGAAAGGGATCTATGCCTCCATTTGCCACGATACCTATTCCGCCGCACAGGGCGTGATGCACGACGACATGAACGTGCTATGCCTCGGCGGACGCGTCATTGGACCCGAACTTGCCAGAGTGCTTATCCTTGCCTTTCTGAATGCGGAATATCAGGGGAACAAAGCAGGCGGTGAAAGACTGGCGAGGAGGGTGGGAAAGATACATAAACTTGAAGATGTTGGCAGGTTGGATGGTTAGAATGTTGGAAAGTTGGCAGGTAAGAAGGTTAACAAGTTGGCAGGTTGGCAGGTTAGAAAGTTAGCAAGTTGGCAGGTTGGAAAGTTGGCGGGTTGACGGATTGCTTGAACGGCATAAACCTTCCAGCCCGCAAACCTTCAAACTTTCCAACCTTCCAACCTGTAAACCTGCAAACCTGCAAACCCAAAACAGGAGAAAAGATGCCCACCATCACGCGATTTGAAGAGATCGAAGCATGGCAAACCGCCAGAGAGTTGACCCGCTTGATATACTCCCTCACCGAAACAGGAAAATTCTCGCGTGATTTCGGGCTGAAGGACCAAATTCAGCGGGCGTCGGTTTCCATCATGAGCAATATTTCAGAAGGTTTTGAAAGTCAGACTCAGGCTCAGTTTATTCGTTATTTGGGAATTGCCAAAGCCTCTGCAGGCGAGGTCCGCTCACAGTTATATGTTTGCAGGGACTTGGAATACATTACTCAGGAACAGTTTACAACAGCCTTTGCAATGGCAGAAAAAGCCTCCCGCCAAATTGCCCGTTTCATCGGCTATCTCGAAACCCATCCCCAATCTCGTAAAATCCGAGATGACATTGCCGAATACGAAGCCTAACCTTCCAACTTGCCAACATCCCAACCTTCCAACCTGCCAACTTTCCAACTTGCCAACCTTCTAACCTTCCAACCTGAACACGAGAATTACCATGAACCCAATTACAAAACTGATACAACTCGGTCAATCCCTCTGGTACGACAACATCCAGCGCCGGCTGCTCGAAAACGGTGAACTCAAAGCCATGATCGAGCGCGGCGAAATTCGCGGCGTCACCTCCAACCCCACCATCTTCAACAACGCCATCGCCAAAACCACCGACTACGACTCCGCCCTCACGCCGCTTGCCTGGGCGGGCTGGGACGCCGAAAAAATCTTCTGGCAGCTTGCCATCGAAGACATCAAAGCCGCCTGCGACGCCTTCCAACCGCTCTACGAAGAGACGAACGGCGGCGACGGCTATGTCAGCCTCGAGGTCAGTCCCTACCTCGCGCACGACACTGATGCCACCGTTGCCCAAGCCGAACAACTCTGGGCGCGCGTCCGCCGCCCGAACCTGATGATCAAAATTCCCGCCACAAAGGAGGGCATCCCTGCCATCCGCAGGGCGATTGCCGCAGGCGTCAACGTCAACGTCACGCTCATCTTTTCGCTGGCGCGTTACGCCGAAGTCATGGATGCCTACCTCAGCGGGCTCGAAGACCGTCTCGCGGATAGGGGTGAGGGCATTGACCACATCGCCTCGGTCGCCTCGTTCTTCGTCTCGCGCGTAGACACCAAGATTGACCCCAAACTTCCCGAAGGTTCGCCCCTGCGCGGCAAAGCCGCCATCGCCAACGCCAAACTTGCCTACGACCTCTACCAGCAAACCTTCGCGGGTCGCCGCTGGGAGAATCTCAAAGTCAAAGGCGCGCGCGTCCAGCGTCCGCTCTGGGCGAGCACCAGCACCAAAAACCCCGCCTATCCCGACACCATCTATGTGGACAACCTGATCGGACCCGAAACGGTCAACACCGTTCCGCCTGCCACGCTCGACGCCTTCAAAGATCACGGGGTTGCCGAATTGACCCTCGTGCGCGGTCTCGACGAGGCGCGCAATGCCATCGCTCAACTTGAAGCGGCGGGTATCTCGATGGATCTCGTCACGCAGGAACTGGAAGACGAAGGAGTCAAAGCCTTTGCGGATGCCTTCACACAACTGCTCGCGACGATTGATGAACGCCGCAAATCCGCCGCTTCTTCTCTTGGACCTCTGGCTGATCCCGTTTCCAAACGGATTGCCCGGCTCGAAGCGGATTCTGTCCCCGCCCGCCTGTGGCAGCATGACCCCTCCCTTTGGGCTTCGGAGAAAGACCCCGCCGGTCAGCACGAAGTGACCATCCGCATGGGCTGGCTGGATTCCACCGACAAGGCGCGCAGGAAGTTGAAAGAATATCAGGCGTTCGCCAGGGAAATTCGCAAAGCCAAAATGGATCGTGCGCTTGTCCTCGGCATGGGCGGCTCATCGTTGACTGCCGAAGTGTTCAGTCTAATGCTCAATTCGCTTCCCTCTCCCGTTGGGAAAGAGGCTGGGGACGAGGGCGTCCGCCTCGGCATCCTCGACTCCACCGACCCCGCGCAGGTGGCGGAAGCCGCTCAGAACTTCCCGCCCGAAAAATCCCTCTACATCGTTGCCAGCAAATCGGGCGGCACAGCCGAGGTCACGGCGGCATTCGAATACTTCTGGAAACTCAGCAAAAAGGACGGTTCGCGCTTTGCCGCCATCACCGACCCCGGCACCTCGCTCGAAACGTTGGCAAGAAAACGCGGCTTCCGCAAAATCTTCTTCGCCGACCCAATGGTGGGCGGGCGCTACTCTGCACTGACCGACTTCGGTCTCGTCCCCGCCGCCCTGCTCGGCATGGATTTGAACCGTCTGCTCGACCGCGCCGATTGGATGCGGTATCAGTGCGCAGAGAACTGTCCTGCCGCGCGTGACCCCGGGTTGGCGCTGGGAGCCGTCTTGGGCGAGGCGGCTTTGGGTGGACGCGACAAGTTGACGGTCCTGGCTGATGCGCCTGTATCCCCATTTGCAAATTGGATCGAGCAAATCATCGCCGAATCCAGCGGCAAGAACGGCAAAGGCATTTTGCCTGTTCCGCTGGAGCCGATTGGAAATCCCGAAATCTACGGCGGCGACCGCATCTTCGTCTATCTCCGCCAAACGGGCGAACACGATAATGTAATTACTGCTTTGAGAAATGCTGGTCATCCAACCATCCAATTCCCAATCACCAATTTCTACGACATCGGCGCCGAAATCTTTCGCTGGGAAGTTGCCACCGCCATTGCCTGTCACATCTTGGGCGTCAACGCTTTCGACCAGCCCAACGTGGAATCGAGCAAGAAGATTACCAGGGCGAAGATTGCCGAGTATCAAAAGAAAGGCAAATTGCGCGAGGGCAAACCCGCGTGGAAGAAGGACGGTGTGACGGTGTTCTCACCGACCGCGGTGAAGGGTGCAACGCTGAAAGCCGTGTTGAACGGATTTTTGAAGAAGGCAAAGAAAGGCGGCTATGTTGCCATCAACGCCTACCTGCCGCGCAACGCCGAAAATACAGACGCCCTGCAAAACATGCGCGCCGCCATCCGCGCCAAAACAGGCAACGCCGTGACCGCTGGATTCGGTCCGCGCTTCCAGCACTCGACGGGGCAGTTCCACAAAGGCGGACCGAAGAACGCGCTGTTCCTCGTCCTCACCGCCGAACCCGAAAAGGACTTCGCCATCCCGAATCAGGGACTGACCTTCGGCACGCTTCTCCGCGCTCAGGCGCTGGGTGATTACGAAGCGTTGATCGAGGCGAAACGTAAGGTGCTGCGCGTTCATTTGCCATCGGTAAAGGATGCGGCGAAGTTGGCGGAGGCTCTGAGCGAGTAAAAAGATTGGCAAACGCTCTGTTGCAATCCTTCCTAAAAACCTTTGCGCAGCGCGCAAAACCGGCGGTAGAGACCGCCGAGTACGCCTGAAAAATCTTTGCAATCGATCAATCGGCAAGCCAGAATCGGTGGTCAACTTGGCCACCGATTTTTTGTTTTGCTTTTTGCAGACTTACAATTCAGAGTAAAGATGTGAGATTTGACACGAAAAAGCGGAAAATCTTCACTTCTTAATTCGGTTCACCTTCGTCATAATTCCGCCTACTTTTCCAAAGGAGTCAACTCGTAATGAAATACAAAACCACACTGCTTATCCTTGTCTTTGCCATTCTCCTCGCCGCGTGCGGTTCGCCCGCCGCGACCGCCGTCCCTGTGACGGAAGCCGCGGCAACGGAACCCGCCGCGGAAGTACCGACCGAAGCGCCCGCTGCGGCGGAACCCGTCACCCTCAAGATTGCCGTCCTGCCCATCATTGACGCGCTTCCCATGTACGTGGCGCAGCAGGAAGGTCTGTTCGACAAGCATGGCGTCAAGGTCGAGTTCGTCCCTGTTGCCTCCGCGCCCGAGCGCGACCAAATCCTCGCCGCAGGGCAGGCGGATGGCACCATCAACGAAACGCTGGCGGTGATGGTGTTCAACAAGGAAACGATTCAAATGCAGGTCGTGCGGTATGCGCTCCGTCCCACCGAAGGGCATGGTCATTTCTTCATCCTTGCCTCGGGGCAGAGCGGCATTGCCGACGTGAACGGTCTCAAAGGCGTCGAGATTGGCGTTTCGCAGGGAACGGTCATCGAGTACGTCACCGAACGCATTCTTCAGGCTGAAGGCTTTGCACCCGATGAAATCAAAACCATCGCCGTCCCCAAAATCCCCGACCGCATGGCTCTGCTTGCCTCGGGCGAGTTGAAGGCTGGTGTCATGCCCGACCCGCTGGCTTCGCTGGTTGTGGCGCAGGGCGGCGTCATTGTGGCGGACGATTCCAAATATCCCGAATACGGCTTCAGCGTCCTCTCCTTCCGCAAGGCGGTCATTGACGAGCATCCCGACGCGGTGAAAGGCTTCCTCGCCGCCCTCGAAGAGGCGACCGCGCTCCTCAACGCCGACCCCGTCAAATACCGGAACCTCCTCAGCGAACAGAACCTCGTCCCTGCGCCTCTGCTGGAAACTTATCAGGCGCCTATCTTCCCTGAGGCTAGCGTCCCCACCGAAGCCGAATGGCAGGATGCGCTGAACTGGCTCAAGGAAAAAGGGATGCTGACCGCGGATGTCTCGTATGCCGACTCGGTCAATGCCTCGCTTCTTCCCTAACCGGAGCCTGATTCGGTTTCGATTGACCTTTTCCTCCTCCTGAACCATCGAGACACGGAGAATGTATAATCTCCGTGTCTCGCAGTTTTTGAAATCCCATGAAAGAACAGCGCCTGTTCCCTTTCCTCGTCCTTGCGTTGTTGCTGGCATGCCGCGCTGTCGGTGTGCCGGGTCAGCCGCGCGCCAGCCTGGTCGGTTACGATTTTGATGGACAATCTCCTCAGGTTCCCACCGGCGACCGTTCTGCCCCGGGTCATGTTTTCATTCACAAGTATCCGTTCACGGCGGGCGGATATGTGACCGGGCTGTCCTATCTGAACGATAGCGATGGCGGGAGCGAATCGTTTGTCCTGCTTATCCTTCGTCCGCAGGATGACGGCTGGCTGGTTGTTCATTATCTGGACATCGCGGGCGACGACGAGCCTCAGGCAAAAACCGGAGTGACCACCATTGATTTTCCGACCCCGTTGCGCGTCGAAAAGGGAGATATTTTTGGACACTGGCAGTTCGACTACACAGGTCCCATTCCAATGAACTTGGAGGATTCCGCAATCGAAGGGCTGAGTTTTGGCAAGTCCGGCTTTATCCCATCGGATGTGCATCCCGGCAGTGTCATTGCAAGGGAGGGCTTTTCCGGCGGGCGGGATTATTTCATCAATCTGTCATTTCAATCTGAGCCATGATTGCCGTTCGGTCTCTCGCATTTGGTTATTCCTTGCAGCCGCCTCTTTTCCATTCTTTTGACTGGGCGGTCAAACGCGGCGAGACATGGGCGGTTCTCGGTCCCTCCGGCTGCGGCAAGACGACGCTGTTATACCTGCTGGCGGGCTTGCGCCTCCCAGTCAGCGGGAGCATCGAGATTGACGGCGAGCGGCTCACGCGTCCGCGCCCGCACAGCGGACTGATTTTGCAGGATTACGGCTTGCTTCCCTGGTCCACCGTGCGCGAAAACGTGGAATTGGGTCTGCGCCTGCGGAAATTCTACGGCGCCGACGGCAAACATGCCCCCCGTTCCTTCCAGCCGAAGAAGAGCGTGGAATACTGGCTCGAACGTTTGGGCATTGCCGATATTGCCGATGCCTATCCCTCCCAAATCTCCGGCGGACAGCGCCAGCGCACCGCCATTGCCCGCACCCTCGTCCTCGAACCCGACCTTTTGCTCATGGACGAACCCTTCTCCTCGCTGGATGCCGTCACGCGCGAAGACCTGCAAGCCCTCACGCTTTCCCTGTGCGCCGAGCAGGGCTTGACGCTGGTTGTCGTTACTCATGCCATCGAGGAGGCGGCTGTGCTGGGGAGGAAAATCCTTCTGCTCGATGCGCCTCCCAACCGAACGGCAAAGGTCTTCGAGAATCCAACCGCAGGGAGTGCGGGTCAGCGCGAAAGCAAGACGTATCAGGAATTGTGCAGCCGATTGCGCCGGGAGATGCAGCATGAAACGGCGTGACGTTCTGCTGGCGGCGGTCACCTTGCTGGCGGTGTGGCAGGCGGCGGCGATGATTGTAGACCTGCCCATCCTGCCACCGCCGCTGGAGGTGCTGGGCGTCTTTTTCCGTGAGTTGCGGCGGGACTTGCTCGTCCATTTTGCGGTCAGTTTGTGGCGGGTGAGCGCGGGGATGACGCTGTCGGTGTTGGCGGCGGCTCCGGCGGGGCTGGCAATCGGCGGGTCCAAAAAATTGAACCGCTTCTTTTCGCCGTTCATCTATTTGTTGTATCCCATCCCCAAAGTCGTCCTTGTGCCTGTCGTCATCCTCTTTCTGGGAATCGGCGATATGGCGAAGATCGTCATCCTGTTTTTGATTTTGTTTTTCCAGATACTTGTGCTTGTCCGCGACCAGGCATCGGGACTCCCGCCGCAGTTGATTCAGAGTCTGCGCAGTCTCGGCGCGGGGCGGCGGGCGCTGTTTCGCTTTGTGTATCTGCCTGCGAGTTTGCCCGCGATACTCACTGCACTGCGTCAATCCATCGGCACGGCGGTGGCGGTGCTGTATGTGACGGAACTTTCCGCCACCAGGTATGGGCTGGGTTATTACATCTACTTCAAGGGAAGTACCCTGCTTGATTATCCTGCCATGTACGCGGGCGTGGTTGCCATGTCCATTTTGGGGTTGGGCATGTATTTCGCGGTGGATTGGGCGGAGCGGACGTTGTGCAAGTGGAAGTTCGTTGGTTAGTCAGAGGGTCGGATAGTCCGATGGTTAAGTGGTCGGTCGAAAATCATTCGAGTATAAGACTATAAGACTATGAGACTATAAGCCCGATTGCGAACCACAAACTAAACACTAACGCGGTCTGACCCGTGAGCGCAAGCGCCAGGTTCAGCGGGCGTCCTTTTTGGGTCAATACGATTTTTGCGGCTCGATAGGCAAGGGGCAATGAGAGCCATGCCAACATCGCCGTCCAGGGAATCAAACCGCCCCACGCGGCGATGGGCAAAACCAGATACGCAATGACCATGCAAAGCAGATATTCCATCTTCGTTCCCTGCTCGCCAAGTCTCACTGCCAGGGTATGTTTGCCCGCCTTGCGGTCATTTTCGAGGTCGCGTAGATTATTCACCACGAGGATTGCGGTGATGATCAGACCGGGAGGGAGGGTCATCCACCACACCGCGGGGGTGACAAAACCCGCCTGGAGGTAATATGTCCCTGCCACCGCCGCGAGACCGAAGAAGATAAAAACAAAGATGTCGCCCAAGCCATAGTAGCCGAGGGGGAACGGTCCGCCGGTGTAGGCGATGGCGGAGACAATCGCCGCAATTCCCAGAACGATGATGATCCACCCGCCAAGCCATGCAAGGTATAACCCGAGGAATGCCGCCAGTCCGAAGACGACCGCCATGCCGATTTTTACTTCTTGCGGAGAGAGCATTCCCGCCTGCGTCACGCGCGTGGGACCCAGCCGCTCCGCCGTGTCGGTGCCGCGCTCGAAATCGAACACGTCATTGGCGAGGTTGCTCCCGATTTGCAAAAGCAGGGCGGTCAACAAACAAACCAGCGCGGCGTCGAGACGAAAATATCCGTCATGCCATGCCAGCGCCGCGCCCATCACCACTCCCGCCGTGGCGGCGGGCAGCGTGCGCGGTCGGCTTGCCACTATCCAGGCGTTCCAATTCAAAGCGGATGATTTCACAAGAATTTGCTCCGTCGGTGAAATTCAATTCGGGCAGTATAACGTATAATTGACGAACTCAATCAGGTGACTTATGACGCAATTGACAGGTAACGAACGAGCAAAATACGTCCAGGGGATGTTTACGCGTATTGCCAGACGATACGATTTGATGAACCGACTCATGACAGGCGGGCAGGACATCCGCTGGAGGAAGCGCGTCATCGAACTGGCGCGGCTCGACGACAACGCCTCCCTGCTGGACCTCGGAACCGGCACCGGCGACCTGGCGCGGGAGGCGCTTTCGGCGTTTCCCAAAGCCCGCGTGGTGGGAGCAGACTTCACGTTGGAGATGATGCGCGTGGGGTGGAGGAACAGTCCGCTCGATTTTTCCGCGGCGGACGCGCTTCAACTGCCGTTCCCCGATTTTTCGTTCGATGCGGTAGTCTCCGGCTTCCTCATGCGTAACGTCGTGGATTTGCGAAAGGCGTTGGAGGAGCAGTACCGCGTCCTAAAACGCGGCGGACGAATCATCATCCTCGACACGACGCGCCCAAAGAAAAACATCCTTTCGCCGTTCATCTGGGTTCACATGCACGTTATCATCCCCGCGCTGGGAGGTCTGCTCACCGGCTCACGCGACGCCTACCGCTACCTGCCCGAAACGACCGAAGGGTTTGTCACTGCGGAAGACATGGCGGCGCGCATGGAAAAGGCTGGATTTCAAAACATCGGTTTTCAACGGTTTATGTTTGGCACGATTGCCATCCACTGGGGAGAAAAACCCTCGGGAGCGGAGGAGTGAAATGACCGACCTTGCCGCCGAAAAATGCGTCCCCTGCCGGGGCGGCGAGCCGCCCCTCACCGCCGCCGAAACCGCCGCCTTGTTGCCGCACATTCCGAACTGGCAGGTGCTGGAACAGGACGGCATCCTGCGTCTGCACCGCGTTTTCAAATTCAAGAATTACGCTCAAGCCGTGGACTTCACGAACAAGGTTGCCGCCCTTGCCGAGCAGGAAAATCATCATCCGCTGATTGTGCTGGAATGGGGAAAGGTCGCCGTCCAATGGTGGACGCACGTGGTGAAGGGTTTGCACCGCAACGACTTCATCATGGCGGCAAAGACGGATGAACTCTTCGGCTAGTGATGTACCCATGCAGGGAAAACTATCGCGCCGCGATTTTCTAAAGTTGTTGAAAGTGGGGGCAGTTGACCTGGTTTTGCTCATGGCTGGCGGAGGCGGATGGAGTTTCCTCGTTGAACCGAATTGGATAAAGGTTGAACATGTCAACCTGAAATTGCCGCGTCTCGCACAAGTCTTTTCCGGCATCCGCATCGCCCAGATCAGCGATATTCACATGGGGGGATGGATGAATGCCAGACGTCTCCAGCGGGTCGCCGATCTGATCGTGGAACAAAAGCCCGACCTGCTGTTGCTGACTGGTGATTTTCTGGTCGGTCACATCTTCGATAAAAATTCCGAAAGTTATCTGCAGGACCTGGTTGATATTCTCTCGCCGCTGGCAAAATCCATGCCCTCCTTTGGCATTCTCGGAAACCATGATTATTGGACGAACCCCGGCGCGGTGCGCGAGATGTTGAAGTTGGCTGGCATCGTGGAATTGACCAATGCTGTTTTCACGGTCTCGCGCGGGGATGCGAACTTGCACCTGTGCGGCGTTGACGATGTTTGGGAGGGAGAGGTTCGGCTGGATGATGTCATCGCGAAATTATCAACCGACGGTGCGGCGATTCTTTTGTCGCATGAACCCAACTTTGCTGATCAAAGCGCGGCGGCAGGGCGTTTCGATTTACAGGTTTCCGGACATTCGCACGGCGGGCAAGTGGTGTTTCCGTTTTATGGCCCGCCCATTCTCCCTTATCTGGGGCAGAAATATCACACTGGCTTGTATCGGGTTGGGAAAATGTTCCAATACACCAATCGTGGCGTAGGGATGATCGATCCGCCGGTGCGATTTAATTGTCCGCCGGAAATTACTTTATTCGTTCTTGAACCTGCTTATGATGCTTGACCGTCTGTTGCGAGCTTCGGGGAGATGCTCGAGTATCTGATGTCGTGGCTTCCATGGCATCGGAAACAGCAATGATGCGGGCTTCGATATATACACTTTGTCTGGCAATATCTTGTCAAAAACAGAGCTTGCAGATGGCTGAAACGGAATTGAAGTACTCCGCGTCCCTTATTGATCGGCCGTTCAATTATCCCCTGTAGATATGGTGTTTCCGTCAATTTGTCGTTAAGCGATTTTTTCGGAATCCTTCTTTGCCAATGCATATCGGATCAACCAATGCCAGATCTTCAATGCCCAAAATTGATTTCCCAAAACACCGAGGATTCCCCCCACAATACCATCGAAAAAATTGGGAAGAGGGGGAAGCGGCATGGCGGGACCAAAATCCACCTCTCGACCATCAATGGAGAAAGTGTACCGCCCGATCCTTTCCACCCGAGGCCTGGATTCAAGCCATCGGCGGATTTCCTCCCTTTGAGCTTCGGTCCACTGATGCGGCAGGTCGGAGGTGGCCTTGAAATCGGCGACCTCTGTCAGGTCCAGGAAGAGACGTTTCTGTTGCGGGGTCAGGGATTTTGTTTCCGAGAAGAACGCCACATCAGGATCGACATGCACCAGCGGCTTTAACCACAAGCGATTGACGCTCGTGCGGAGTCCGTTGAGCATACTGGGGGTCGTCTGGTTATAGAGCAGATAGCTATAAAATCTGGAATCCCAAAAGTTCGCTACATCTGCGCCAACGCGAATGGCATCGCAAACGCCGAGCGCCGGCAGGATGGGCGTCCCGCAAAAAAGCAGGTACGCATTTCCCGCCGCCTCCCGCATGACCTGAAGCCCTCGGCGGAACGCGGTCTCGCGGGGAATATCTTCATGGCGTTTGCCGGGTTGAGCTCCCGCGGCGAGAAAATCGAGTTTGAGGTAGTCAAACCCCCAGCCGCGAATCTTGCGGATTAGTTCCCTCAGCCATTTGATGACTTCGGGGTGGGTGGTATCCAGGGCATACATTTCGGCAGACCATTCGAAACCTGCCACATATGGTTTTCCACTCAAGTCGTGCAATAACCAGTCAGGGTGATTTTTGTAGATGCTGGAGTGCTTGCTCACTGCCAGTGGAGCCAGCCATAAACCGGCTTTTCGCCCGGTGGCTTTGATCTTTGCCGCAATTGCTTCCATGCCTGAAGGAAATTTCTCGTTTGGTTCCCAATCTCCCGTGCTGACCTGCCAGCCGTCGTCGATCTGGAATACATCGAATGGGAGGTCTCCCAGCCCATTCAAGGCTTTTGCAAGGTTGTTTTCATTGATGTTGTTATACAGACTGTACCACGAACACCACACGCGCGGATGTTCCTGGACGGTGACTCGCCCAAATCGCTGACCGAGCAGTTCCGCATACTTCTCGAAAAGGTTGATTTCCTCTCCGCGTCCCACAAACCACTCGCCGCCACCGGATTCGTACCATCCCTGCAATTGCCCCTCGCGGACAGCGACATGTGCGTTCAGTTCAAGCGCTCCGAGAAAGAGGATGCTTCCATCTTCCAATTCCACGGCGCCCAGCCAGGAACCGTTTGGGTGCGGATACCGCGCATAGACCGGGTCGGTCTGCCGGCTGTGGAAGGAGGTCGGTTTCATGACAGGCAGTTCACGGATGGGGTCGGTCCATGCGGTTAGCGACCAGGATTGCCAGCCGTGGCGGTAGAAGCTTTTCGGAGGCTGAGACAGGCTCAGGTGCAGGGAAGAGGCGGTGACGATTTTTGTGTCCCCGGTTTGGGGAAGGGAGTCGGATTGGAGATGAAGAGTCGGCATACAAGCGATTATCCTGCGAAAGTCGTTGACGGTCAAATGGAGTTGTGGCATAATTTCGATAAAGGCAGTGAAGGGAACGAGTAGGTCTGTCGGGACTGTCAGCGAGCCTGATACAGTGAGAGCAGGTCAGAAACGCAGATCGAAAATCATCTCGGAGCCGCGAGCCGAAAACAGAGTAAGCAAGCCGGAGTTGTTCTCCGTTACCGGAACAGGATGATGTTAGTCGTCCAATGAGTGTCCCGCCGAGCCTCAAACGGCGAGTGCGGGAAATCAGAGTGGTACCGCGGGAATTCTCTCGTCTCTGTTGAGATGAGAGTTTTTGTTTTAAGTTTGAAGGCTGGCAGGTTGGAAGGCTTGAACGTTATCACCTGCTAAGCTGTAAACCTGCACTTGACGGAGGTCGAATGTTCAAACCTGTAAGCCCCAAGCTCAACGTAACTTCGATGGAAGAAGGAGTGCTGAAGTTCTGGAAGCAGCGCGAGATCTTCAAGAAGACCGTCGAGCAACGCGTAGGCGGACCCGAATACGTGTTTTACGAGGGGCCGCCGACTGCCAACGGAAAGCCCGGTGTGCACCATGTGCTGGCGCGTGCGTTCAAGGATATGTTTCCGCGCTATAAGATCATGCGCGGCTATCATGTTTCGCGCCGCGGCGGGTGGGATACGCATGGTCTGCCGGTCGAGATCGAAGTAGAAAAGCAGCTTGGCTTCACCAACAAACAACAGATCGAAGAGTACGGCATCGACAAATTCAACGAACTTTGCAAGAAGTCCGTCTTCACCTACATCCAGGATTGGGAAAAACTCACCGACCGCATCGCCTTTTGGGTGGACCTCGAGGATGCCTATGTGACCTATACCAACGACTACATCGAGTCGGTCTGGTGGATCTTGAAGAATTTCTGGGATAAAGACCTGCTCTTCAAGGGATATAAGGTCGTGCCATATTGTCCGCGCTGTGGGACGCCTCTTTCCGACCATGAGGTCGCCCTCGGGTACGACGAGGCGACCGACCCCTCGGTCTTCGTTCGCATGCCGCTGGTCGACAAGCCGGATACTTCCCTGCTGGTGTGGACGACCACTCCGTGGACACTGCCCGGCAACGTGGCTGTGGTCGCACACCCCGATGTGGAGTATGTGACGGTCGAGCGTGAGAACAACGGCACGAAGGAGAAATTAATCCTTGCGCAGGCATTGGTTGAAAAGGTGTTTGCTGGCGATGAGGTTAAAGTCCTTGAAACATTCAAGGGTAAGAAGCTCAACGAACTGAAATATCATCCGTTGTATACCTTCCTGCCTGTGGATAAGCCCGCCTACTACGTGGTGATGGGAGACTACGTTACCACCGAAGATGGTACGGGTCTGGTCCACACTGCTCCGGCGTTCGGTCAGGAAGATATGGAGACTGGTAAAAAATTCGACCTGCCCGTCTTGATGACCGTTGCACCGGACGGCACTTTCATACAAGATGTGACCCCATGGCGCGGCGTCTTTGTCAAGGAAGCCGACCCGATGATCATCGAAGACCTGCGCGCGCGCGGGTTGCTTTATAAGTCTGAAGCATACACACATACCTATCCGTTCTGCTGGCGTTGCAAGACACCGCTGCTGTATTACGCGCGTGAATCATGGTACATCCGCACGAGCGCCTACCGCGACCGTCTCGTGGAATTGAACAATACCATCAACTGGGTGCCTGAGCATACCAAGGAGGGGCGCTTTGGGAATTGGCTTGCCAACAACATCGACTGGGCGTTGAGCCGCGAACGGTATTGGGGCACGCCGCTCCCGATCTGGGAATGTGAATCGTGCAAACATCGTGAAGGCGTCGGCTCGGTCAAGGAACTTTCCGAAAAAGCCGGGCGCGACCTGAGCGATCTCGATCTGCACCGCCCATACGTGGACCAGGTTCATTGGAAGTGTTCGGAATGCGGCGGACAGATGTCGCGCGTGCCGGACCTGATCGATGTATGGTTCGACTCGGGCTCGATGCCTGTGGCGCAGTGGCATTATCCGTTCGAGAACAAGGAAAAATTCGAATCACAATTTCCTGCCGATTACATCTGCGAAGCAGTGGATCAAACGCGCGGCTGGTTCTATTCCCTGCACGCCATCAGCACCCTGTTGTTCAACGAAGTCTCGTTCAAGAACGTCATCTCGCTGGGCTTGATCCTCGATGGCGATGGCTTCAAGATGTCCAAGAGCAAGGGCAATATCATCGCTCCCTGGGACGTGTTGAACGTCCACGGCGCGGATGCTTTCCGCTGGTATCTCTACACCGCAACCCCGCCAGGGAACGAGCGCCGCTTCTCTTCCGACCTGGTGGGCGAGGTCATCCGCAGTTTCACACTCACGTTGTGGAACGTTTATTCATTCTTTGTGACCTATGCTAATCTCGACAAACCCACCGTTACCACTCTGCCCATAGCGACCAGTGACTTGGATCGCTGGCTGCTCTCCGAACTCAATGTACTCGTCCGTAACGTAACGGAAGCATATGAACAGTACGATGTGCCGAATGCAACGCGCCCGATTGAAGCGTTCGTGGAAAAATTATCCACGTGGTACCTGAGACGATCCCGCCGCCGCTTCTGGAAGTCGGAATCTGATTCCGATAAACAAGCCGCCTACTCGACCCTGTACACGGCTCTCGTCACCGTGGCGAAACTGCTGGCTCCCGCCATGCCGTTCCTTGCGGAAGAAATGTACCAGAACCTCGTCCGCTCGGTGGATGATACCGCGCCTGAATCGGTGCATCTTGCCAAGTGGCCCGAGGTATTACCCGAGATGATCGACGAATCCCTCAACCGCGACATGGATCTGGTTATGAAGCTGGTATCACTCGGACATTCCGCCCGCCAGAAGGCGAATCGCAAAGTTCGTCAGCCGCTGGCGGAAGTGGCATTCTCGCTTGGCAATGCCAATGAGCGCAAAGCGGTTGAAACTCACGCAGACCTGTTTATGGATGAATTGAACGTGAAGAAAGTCCGTTTGCTGGATGCTTCCACGGAGGCGCTGTCGCACACAGTCAAGCCGCTACCCAAGCAGTTGGGGCAGAAATATGGCAACAAATTCCCGGCAATCCAGAAGGCGATATTGGCGATGAATGCCGAAGACGTTGCCCGCACGCTAATGGCGGGTCAGCCGCTGAAAGTGACGCTCGATGGTGCAGTCTATGTCGTCCTGCCCGAAGAAGTGGAAGTGAAGGCACAAGCGAAGGAAGGTTTTGCGGTGGCGGAAGATGGTCCGTATGTGGCGGCGCTCGTCACCGAACTGACGCCTGAGCTGATTCAGGAAGGGTTGGCGCGTGAGTTCGTCCGCCGCGTACAGGACCTCCGCAAGAGCGCCGACTTGGATGTCGCCGATCGCATAGAATTGTTCGTTGAAGCCTCCGCGGGCTTGAGGTCCGCGATCGAGGCGCACAGGGACTACATCACTGCCGAGACGTTGACATCCACTCTTGTGTTTGGTCAACCGCCCGCCGAAGCACCTGTCGTCGAAGATGCATTTGATAGTGAGGCAGTTAAGGTGGGATTGGTCAAAAAATAGGTTTGGTGTGTCGTGGTATGCCATCCTGTACTCCATAAATAAAGTTGAAAGGCGCATCGAAAGATGCGCCTTTTCTTTGTATAATTGTTTTATATTCTTGTTGAGGTGATTCGAAATGACTAGACTTCCACTGTGGGCGCGGAAAATGTTTGCGAACGGCGTCCATCTTTTTACAGCGACCGGGGCGGTGTGGGGCTTCCTGACGTTGGTTGCCATCTGGGAGGGGAACATCAAGCTTGCCGTGGTGTACATTATTATTGCCATGTTCGTGGATGGGTTTGATGGATTGCTTGCCCGCTGGCTGGATGTAAAGACCTATGCCAGATGGGTCGATGGCGGCTTGATGGACAATATTATCGATTTCATCACATATGTTGTCGTTGCGTCGCTGTTGTTGATCAGGGTGCCGAATCTGATGCCGGAGGGGCTCGAAATGGCCGCGGCACTATCAATCCTGTTGACCTCCGCGTTCCAGTTCTCGCAGGTTGAAGCAAAGACCGATGGCACGCAGTCATATTTCTTCAAAGGCTTTCCTTCCGTGTGGAATTTTCTTGTTTTATATATGATGCTTTTGGGGCTGAACCCGTGGATCAATTTTGCAGTGTTGATGATTTGCAACGTGCTTGTGTTCGTGCCAATCAAGTTTCTCTATCCCACGCGGAATAACCGCCTTCGCCGGTTCACGCTGGCGTTCTCATATCTCTACGGTGCGCTGGGAGTGTGGGGGTTGCTTCAATATCCGAATGTGCCGGAGTGGGTGGCACCGGCTTCCGGGCTCTATGTCGTTTACTATGTTGTGATGAGTCTCTTCCCCGGATTGGGCGCGCCAAAAACAGCCTGATATGGTTATCGAAAAGGTTTCTGAAGTCACCGAGGAGATCGTCAAGTCGGTCGCAAAGTTGATTCCGCAGCTGGGCGTTCAAAAGGCTCCTCCAACATGGGATGAATTGAATCTCCTTGTCCATTCGGAAGCCTCTACGTTGTTAATTGCCCGATACCCGGATGAAATGGGTGAAATCGTCGGAATCCTGAGTTTGACGATTTATCGCGTGCCAACGGGAATCCGCTCCATCGTGGAGGATGTGGTCGTGGATGAGAACATGCGCCGGCGCGGTATTGCCGAAGCCATGATGCTACGCGCCATCGATCTGGCGAAAGAAGCCGGCGCGAATGGTGTGGCGCTCACCTCCAATCCGAGGCGTGAGGCGGCGAATAAGTTATATCAATCCATGGGATTTCAACAGCGGGAAACGAATGCATATTTTTATAAGTTTTAGATGAGAAATCCGGTTACACCTGTTGTCATGTTATGTGGTCTTTTTATCTGCACTTTAAAAAATAAAGCCTTCAAATCTCAAGATGGCGATTTGCTTTGCGGCGGTTAAGTTCGCCTTGTATTAACCGCTTCCTCTCCCCCGACAGCATCATCCCTGACCTGTCCGACGCAAACCTTCCATTATTCCGTTAAGTTTCAAATATCCCAGTAACCCTTGACGCCCCCTGCGGGTTAGAATTTTATTTTTGCCTCAAAAAACTTCCCGCCCGCACGAAACTATCTCTCAACGACCATTTCTCCTGCAGGTCATCGATGTACACACCGTTGTTGCCGCGCGAGGCGTGGATGACCCTCCAGCCGCCGAGCGAGACTCCCACATGGGTGACCTTGCGCCCGCTCCCGCCTTCGCCGAAGAAAAACAGGTCGCCCGTTTCGTACGGCGGCTCCACGGGAAATGCAGCTTGGTACTGCATGTCGGCGTCGCGTGGGATGTCCACTCCCACCCAGCGGTGCAGAAGCCGCGCAAATCCCGAGCAATCGATGCCGTTGCCGCTCGTGCCGCCCCACAGATACGGGACGCCGATCATGCGCATGGCATCCGATGCCATGCATGTTCGCTTCTCCTGCACATCGGAGGGAATGCCTGCCAGCGAGCGCAACCTGGAGGAACGCATCCAGCCGGAGCGATGCGCCTGCACCCGCGCCCAGTCATCGTTGATCTCCTGAAGCACAACGCCCGTTCCACTCACTAGGCGGGTGAGGACGGGGCTGGACTCCTCGGGATGGGTGTGCAGTTCGGTCGAAGGCGTCAGCACCAGATGAGTGGCGGCTGGGGCGGGTCCCTCGCTGAGATAGGGACGATATACCCAACCCAGGTACCCGTCCGTCTGCCGGGTGAAGACCCAGTTGTCCTTTTCGTCGAGCACCTCCAGCGTCGTGCCGTACGTCAACTCGCTGGAGAGAGGCATATTGAATGTGGGGCGCTCGTACAAACCGGTCAGGCTGGTCGCCACGTGGACGAATTCATGTGTCCCGGCGTCAAGCACGCGGATCAACGCGGTATCCAGCTTCAGGTTAGGGAAGAGCCGATGCAACTCCTCCAGTTGCGACCGATCCAGCAGGCGTCCGCTCAAGGTCACGGTGCTGTTCTTAAGTTCCTGAATCTCGACCTCGAACACAGAGGTGCGCTGATCGTTTTCTTTGGCAAGCCGGGCAAGGGTGGATTGAATGTCGGTCATGGGTCGATTCTACACGATTTGTGTTACGATTCTTTCATGCCATACATTGGAATCAACAACGTACACCTGTATTATCAGTCTTATGGGGAGGACATCCCGGATCGGACTCCCATTGTGCTGATCCACGGTTCGACAATTGACAGCCACACCGATTGGGACTCCGTTGCCCCCGCCCTTGCAACGCACTACAAAGTCTTTACGCCTGACTGCCGCGGACACGGCCGGTCGAACAACCCGCGCATGAGTTACTCCTTCAAGGAATTGTCGGATGATATCGCGGCATTTGTGCGCACGCTGGGATATGAAAAGGCGCATATCATCGGTCACAGCAACGGCGGGAACGTGGCGCTGGTGACGGCGGTGGAGCATCCCGAAGTAACACAGACCTGCATCCCGCAAGCCGCGAACGCTTACGTGACCCGCTACCTGATCGAACGTGAGCCGAAGGTCTTCGACCCCGAACGTGTGGCGCGCGAAGCGCCCGAATGGCGGGATGAGATGATTGCCTTGCACGGTGAAGTGAACGGAAAGGAATACTGGCGCGACCTGCTGTGGCTGACGATGAAGGAGATTCTCTCCGAGCCGAATTATTCTCCCGCCGACCTCGCCCGCGTAAACGTGCCGATGCTGGTCATCATGGGCGCTGATGACCCGGTCAACGCGCCGGACAAACATGCCCAATACATCGCCAAGCACGTCCCGAATGCTGAGTTGTGGATTCCCGAACAAACGGGGCACAATGTTCATCATGAACGGAAAGACGAATGGCTGGTGAAGGTGTTGGATTTTTTGAAGAGGCGAGGGTAGCAGGCAAAATACTTCTTGTTGTTTGTGGCTTCGATGGGTTCTGCGAAAACAACAGAACTACTCCACCGCCGATATGGGATGATATGAAACTTCACTGGGAACCGATCACACTCGACCTGAAAACGACCTTCCGTGTCGCGCACGGTGCAAGCGACCAGCGTCATAATGTGCTGGTCCATCTGGATGAAGGGGTGGGGGAAGCCGCAGCCGTGCCATACTACGGCGAGACACAGGCAGGCATCATCGAATACCTCCGGTCCGTGCCGGATCTAGGCGACGATCCATTTGACATGGATGCCATCCTTGCCAGGCGACCTCCCGGTTCACGCGCGGGGCGCGCCGCCATTGATGAAGCGCTCCACGATTTGTGGGGAAAGAGATTGGGTCAGCCTTTGTACAAACTGTTCGGTCTGCGCCCGAACCGCCTGCCGCTGACTTCCTTCACCATCGGCATGGATGAGCCCGCAGTGATGGCGGAACAGGCGAAGGCGTCGGGATATCCGATTCTCAAGGTCAAATTGGGAAGCGGGAGGGATGAAGACATCCTTGCCGCCATCCGCCACGTGACAGATGCCCAGTTACGAGTCGATGCCAACGCTGGTTGGACGCGCGAGCAGGCGCTTCAACTCATCCCGCGCCTGGCGGGCTACGGTCTGGAATTCATCGAGCAGCCGCTTGTCGCGGAAGATGTGGAGGGATATTTCTGGCTGAAGGAGAAGTTGCGTACACTGAAAGTGACAGTTCCCATTTTCGCTGATGAGAGCGCTAGGACCTCCCGCGATGTGGCGAAGCTGGCTGGCGCCATCGATGGTGTGGTGGTCAAGCTCATGAAGAGTGAGGGTATCCGTGAAGCCTTGCGGATGATCCATGCGGCCCGGGCGCACGAAATGCAGGTCATGGTGAGTTGCATGGTCGAGTCGTCGGTGGGAGTGACCGCCGCAGCGCACCTGGCTCCGCTGTGTGACTACGCTGATCTGGATGGACCCCTGCTCATCAGGAATGATCCATACCGGGGCTTGCGGTATGAAGGCGCCACATTGACCCTGCCGGACGCTCCCGGTTTGGGGGTGGAGCGCAGATGGAAAATATAAGAGCCGGAGGCATTGCCTCCGGCTCTTTGCATTATTCAATTGTACTGGGTTATGAGATCGCCCGGCTTTGATAGAACTTTCGAACATGGGCAATCATCTGATTCATGGTCATCTTGTCTGCCGGCTCGGATTTCAATACCCGATCCTGCATATTCTTCTGTTTCCTCAAGGCTTTCTCGAACTCGATCTTGGCTTCGCCGGGACCCATGACGAAGATCGAGTCGACATCTTTTATCTTGGAAATGACTTGTTGATAGTACTTGGCTAACTGCATTCTATACCGGTCATTTTTGCGCAGTTCCAAATCTCCTTTTTGGTTGAGCTTTCCGCCAAGTTGTGTGCCGCCTGAAAAGTGGGCGGGTGGTTCGATGTTGGAAAGGATTACATCGATCTTCTCATTCTCGTACCAGATGATATACGCCTGTTTATGGTCAATCCATAGCCCAACGTTTCGATCCATACTACCTCCTTGTCTAGGTTTGAGTTGTTAATGTGCCGGTTGGTTCCCCTGTTCCAGTTATAGCACTTTTGGCGGCAAAATTCAAACGGTTCTCATCTGTTTATAATTTTGGGAATACTGCACCGACCTTCTCCATGTAGGAACGATACTGGTCTCCGAATTGTTCCAGCATAAGTTGTTCTTCCGCTTTGACGCGCAAGAAATAGAAGGGGATGAAGACTGCCAGGCTTGCCAGCCCGGCGATCCAGTTCTGCAGGAGAAGCGCCTGCGCCGCCGACCACAACCACTGCGAAGCATACATCGGGTGGCGGATCACGCCATAGATGCCGCGTGTGATCAATTCGTGTTTCTCGCGGATCTCCAGCGTGGGGGACCAGTTTAGTCCCAAGTCGGCGTGGGCGCGCCAGAAGACGATGACCGCTCCCGCAATCAGGGCACCACCGGTCCATCCCGCCCAGGCGGGTAGTTGGTACCTGGCAAAGTCCAGCCAATCCGTCGCGGCGTAGATAATCGGCAGGATGAACATGCCGATCCACAGCAGGAAAAGGAACCATTTCTCCTGCCCGGTCACTCGACGCTCGCTCATTTTTTCCGCCTTGCGCTTCTGATTCAGCGGTGCGCGGATGACGATCTCGGCGAGCATGGCGAGAAAAAAGACGATAGTGTAGATGTCCATTGGGCGAGATCAACCTTCTACTTTTTCCACGACCACCGTGGCTTCTGTGACCAGCGCGGCAATGGCGCCGATGGCGGCAAGCTGCGGCGCAAGCAACGCCCCGACCACGCCGAACGTCAACGGGATCTCGAAAACGGTCCTGCCTTCCTTGTTCTTGATGGTAATGCGGCGGATATTTCCCTCGTTGACCAGTTTCTTGATGCTGGCGATCAACTCCTCGCCATTAATCTTGAATTCTTCCGTGCGGACTTTTTCTTCAGACATGAGGACCTCCAGATGGTGACAATCTCATGTTGTATTGTACGCTGGATCGCAGTCAGGGTTGCTGGATTTGGTCATTCGGATAGTCATATAACAAACCATACGAATCGAGTATCCCTTGGAATGCCTGCCTGCCATCCGCCAGTGCTTTTTCCCGCCACTTGGTCTCTGTCGGGAAATACAGTTCCTTGAATTCGCAGTGAATTTTTTCCGCTGTTCTGCTGTCTGTGGCGCCATGCCAGTGGAGTTGATTCTCGAGGACCATCGCCCGAAGACTGCGGATGCGCGCCGGGAGCGAATCGCCGAACGTTCCAAATTCGAATCCGCAGGCGAAGAGGCGTTTGTCTGGAAAATGTGCATTTCGTAGCCGGTAGAAATATTCCCCCATGTCGCCGCTGATGGCGTAGAACTCCTCGACGTTGATTTTCTGCACGAGCGGGTAGTTGAACCTTTTGGAAAGTTCGTCGGAGGAGGACGGATCGAGCGGCGGGACAATGACGCTCATCTGGTAGCGCGGTCCATAGCCTGTGTGCATGTCCATTTGGACGATGGTTGGATATTCCTCCAACGCGCGGCGGTAGAGTATCATCGCCACGCGGGTGTTTTCTTCATAGTCCGTGCCGCCGTGGTAGAAACCGTTGGGTGTGTGGTGCTGTCCGAGCAGGGTGGCGGTGGTGAGGGTGGGGATACCTGAGATGAAAATGTGTTTGACTACATTGCCCCAAAAGCGGAGGTTTTCAAGCCCAAACGATTCGAGCCCGCGCTGCGGATTGAGGAAATCTTTTAACCGTAGAAATTCGGGATTGATGGCGGGGTCGAAGTCCCCGTCGAAGACGAAGTTGCGGTTGAGGTCCACGTTATGTTCGTTGACCTTGCGATGATGCTTCATGCCCCAAGGGTTCATGGCATGAAGCAGGAGCAAGCCCGTGTTTTCCGGGTTCAGGCGCGGCACGAATTCCTCGATGAAAACCTTCATCATCGCGGAACCCACGAATCCCTCAATGCCGTGTTCCGCTGTTGAGACGATGACCAGGTTTTCCCTGCGGCGCGGATGTGCCCACAGCCAATCGATGCTGAGGTCGGGGAAGTCTTTTAACGGATGTGTCTCCAGTTGGGTCGAATGCCAGCGTTGCCGGATCAGGCTGAGACTGCGCAGGAAGCGTGTGCGCGAGTCCTCGTATGATTCAGGGAAGTGGTCATCCATTAGTACGGTCCAAAATTGATCGCCACTGCGATCCCCAAAAACGCGGCAGTCGCCAGTAGAACCCACAGCCAGAGTCTCGCCGTCCAGCGAATCCATTTGGGGTAGCTGACGACGGTCAGCCCGAGGCTGATGAGCAGGACCGGGTTGGTGGGATAGGCAAGGTTGGAGAAGCCGTCGCCGAAGATGTAGGCGAGGACGGCGGTCTGGCGAGTGACGCCGATCAGGTCGGCGAGGGGCAGAACGATGGGCATCATCAGGAAGGCTTTGGCGGAACCTGAGGCGATGAAGAATTCGATGACGAGCGCGAGGGCATAAACCACGAGCGCGGCGGGGAACGCGCCGAGTTGCGTGAACGGTTCCGCCGCGGCGTGCAGGATGGTGTCGGTGACGCCGCCGCTGTCAATGATATAGCGGATGCTTGCCGCCATGAGGATGAGTGGCACGGAGGGAGCCAGGCCGCCCCAGCCTTCGAGTAGTCCCTGCCAGACTTTTTTGCCGCCCGCGCCGGAGAGGAAACCCGCGCCCAGCCCGCCGATAAGGAAGAGGATGCCGACGATGGGCAGGGCGTAATCGGAAATCGCTGGAATAAAGGGACCCGACAGCATGACCGCCAGAATGAAAAGCAGGAAGACGCCGAAGAAGTTCATGGCGCGGTTTTGCTTCGGGTTTTCTTCGATGAAAGAGGCATCCACCGCTTTGTATTTTTCGCGTTCGGCGTTGTCCTCCTTGTGAACGAGGGAGGCTTGAGGGTCCTGGTCAATTTTGCGAGCGTAGGCGGAGAGGAAGAGCATGAAAATCAGGTAGATCACGATAAAGGCAAGGATGCGAAGCCACGCGCCCGAAGGGAAGGGAAGTCCCGCCAGTTGCTGCGCTACGCCGAGGGTGTACGGATTCGAGATGGCGGTGGAGAATCCCATGTTGGTGGCAAGGATGGACATGCCCAAGCCGACAAGCGCGTCCCAGCCGAGGGAGTAGGAGAGGGCGATCATGACCGGCACGAGCAGGACGACCTCCTCAAAAGTGCCGAGGGTTGCTCCAAGAAGCATGAAAGCAAGGGAAACAATCCACAGAAGCGTATATTTCCGGTCTCGGAAGCGGCGCACGATGCGGCCGATGAAGGCGCGCAGGGTGCCGGTCTTATCCATGACGGCGAAGGCGCCGCCCGCAAAGAACAGCACCACGATGATGACGATGACGGTCAACCCGCTGGGACTGCCAAGCACTTCGATGGGCGCAACGAACCAGCGCCAGATTGGATATTCGGGCTTTTCAACGAAATGAAACGAGTCCGGGTCGATGGACTCGCGTCCATCCACTTCGAGGCGGGCGTATTGTCCCGCCGGGACGACCAGCGTAAGCATTCCCGCGACCAGCATCAGGACAAACAAAATAACGAGCGACTGAATGAACGCTTGTTTTCCGATCTGTGCACCTGCCTTTTGTTCCATGGTTGGCTCCTGTGAAATTCTGCCGCACCGACAAGTGACTACTCAAACCATTTTTCGTCCAGAGGGGTCCATTCATCCGATTGGTCGGCGCGTTGGTCCCAATTTTCCTTCCCACTCCATGAGTCGATCTGGATCGCGTACACTGATGTGGCGCGCAGTTCCTTGTCCGTGATCTCGCGATACTCTTTCCCTGCCGTCATGGCAGGGAAAGATTTGCCGATCAAGCCATACAATAATCGCCGCGCCTCTGCCGGATCGGTCACGACCCTCGCTGTGCCGAAGACGACAACGCTCCGATATTGGAGGGAAAACTCGAGCGCCACGTTGGATGGGAGCAATTTCCCCAATTCGCTCGCCTCCAGGCTGACCTTTGGGTTGCTCTCGATATTGGAGCGGATTCTCCCCGCGATATTGGAGTGAAAGGCGATCTGGTGGTTCTCCTCGTCGAACCAGAACGTGGTGGGATTGATGAACGGCTGACCGTCAATGGATGTGGCAATGTGGCCGACCCTGGCTTCCTTGAGGAAAGCGCGGACCCAGTCATCGTCTTTGGCAAGATGCGGTCTCCGCTGGAACGCGGCGGGCGGCTGTCCAATGTAATCGCGTGACATGTTATTTCAACACCCGTTTATAAATGACCAGTTGCAGATAGACCATGACCAGTCCCAGACCAATTGCAACTGCCCAATTCAGGACGCTGAAGGTAAAGAACGCCTGTTGCAGGAAGAACATCGCCGCGCCGAACATCAACCCGCTGATAAGCGACACCTCGACTGCCTGATAATAGGAGACACTGTTTGTCTTGTATTTTGAGGGGAGCGTGCTGGTCTTCCAGCGAAACGCCTGGAGGAGCGCCGGGTTCTGGCTCGTGGCAAAATCCTTGATCTGGTTCATCGCCAGCATGGACTCGTACCAGGCGGAGCGGAGGCGCGCCAATTGCATCACCGTGGATGTGCCCAGCATGGTCAACAGAACGAACAATCCGCTGAACATGATCTTCACCGTTTGTGTGAAGGTCTCGGCATCGAAGAGTTGCGTGCCGAACAGCGCCGCGATCAGCGATCCCACCGCGATCATATAGAAGGAGGAGACACGGGCACGGTCTTCGTTTGCCTGCGTGGCAGTCTGTGAAATGTAATTGTATTCTGCCGCAAGCAGTTCATCCAACTCAATGGGGAGGGCTTTTTTCTGTGCCATGCGGCGATTATACCTTTCCGTCTGCCCCGACTCAATCTTTCCATATGATTTGCCCGAAAATAAGAGCCTCTCTGCGAGGCTCTTTCGATGTTCTGTACCGAGCGATCCTACACGTCGAACGCCCATTCGCCAGCGCGCATAACAGGTTCGCGTGTGCCGTCCTCTTTGATCCCGTCGATGTCCATTTGCGGGGAACCGATCATGAAATCCACATGGTTGATGCTGACGTTCCCCCCGGCAGCCACGAATTCCTGCTCGGTCAGTTCCTCGCCTCCGGTGAGTGTGAAGCGATAGGCGCGTCCAATGGCGATGTGGCAGGAGGCGTTCTCGTCGAAGAGCGTGTTGTAGAAAAGATGTCCGCGTTGGGCAATGGGCGAACTGGCAGGGACGAGTGCCACCTCCCCGAGGCGAGTCGAGCCCTCATCGGTATCAACCAGTTTTTGCAGGATGGACTCGTTCTTCTTCGCATGAACCTTGACGATCCTGCCGTTCTCGAAGGTCACGCTGAAATCCTCGATCAGGCTGCCGCCGTACGAAAGCGGGAAGGTCGCGCTAACCGTCCCCTCTGCGCGATGACGGTCGGGCAGGGTGAAAACCTCTTCAGTGGGCATGTTGGCGGTGAAGACCACGCCATTCTCTGCCAGCGACTGGGCGCTGATCCATTTATGTCCGCGCGGCAGTCCCAGGGTGAAATCGGTGCCGGGACCTTTGTAATGTAATCCCGAATATCCTTTGGATTGCATGTAATCCGAACGCTTTTTCAGATTCCGGATGTGTTCCTGCCATGCCGCGACCGGGTCGGGCTGGACGGCGCGCGTGGACTCGAAGATGGCTTTCCACAGTTTTTCCTCCGCCTCCTCCGGGTTCAGGTCGGGGAAGATCTTTGCCGCCCATGCCGGGCTTGCCGAGGCGACCACACACCAGTTAATCGCGTTGCGGCTGACCAGCATGCTGATCTCCTGGTAATTCTGCAGGTGAGACTTTTGCATGGCGCTGAGACGTTCCGGATCCAGACCGGCGTACACATCCGGGTTGTTGGCATAAATGGAAAGCAGCGCATCGCCATTCTTGAACATGTCCAGGATGGCATTGACGTGGAATTTCGGATATTCGCCGAGGGATTCGGCGGGCGCATGTTGCACGCGGATGCGATTCATCTCTTCGTCGCCCCAGATCACCTCCACGTAACGGGCTCCCGCCGCATAGGCGGCTTTTGTCACTTCATGGACGAGGGCGCGTCCGGCAGGGGGAACCCCGCGTGAAGTGGCGTTCGTGATGATCAGCCTTTGCCCTGCACGCAGATTCAAGCCCACTTTCACAATGGCTTCAGCGTATTTTCTAAGAAGTTCCTGGTGATTAGCGTCCATGAAAGGGTCCCTTCGTTTGTTTTTTTGCAAGTATAGCACGAACCTGCGGATGGGAATTTGTGTTATATACAGCGCAAATCATCTTTTTTTCAGGAGTCCTCATGCTTTCCATTGAAAAAGTGGATACTGGCAACAAAGCGCAGGTAAAACGATTTGTGGAACTTCCTGTTCGGCTATATAAGGATTGCCCGCAATGGGTGCCGTTACTCAACGTCGATGCCTATACTTATCTAAACCGCAAGAAGCATCCCTTCCATGAACATTCGGATGTGGATTTTTTCCTGGCTGTACGTGACGGGAGGGATGTCGGTCGCATCGCCGCCATCGAAAACAAACCGTTCAACGAATATCACAGGACGAAGAAGGCAAATTTCTATTTCTTCGATTGTGAGAACGATCCTGAAGCCGCGGCGCTGTTATTCGACGCCGTCTTTGACTGGGCTCGAAAACGCGGTTTGACCGAGGTGGTCGGTCCCAAGGGCATGGGCCCGCTGGATGGGTACGGTATTCTGGTCTTCGGTCATGAACACCGGAACACCATGACCATGCTGAATTACAACCATCCCTACTACCAACAACTGGTCGAGGCGCTGGGGTTCACAAAAGAGGTGGATTTCGTTTCCTGTTATCTGCCTGCCGATAAATTCCAGGTCCCCGAGCGCGTTGAGCGGATCGCGCAACGCGTCATGCAGCGTGGCGGACTGCAGATAAAGCACTTTAAAAACAAGAAAGAATTAATTTCCTGGGCGCCGCGCATTGGCAAGGCATACAACGAAGCGTTCGTCCGGAACTGGGAATATTATCCGCTTACCCAGCGCGAGATCGACTTTGTGGTGGATAACATCATGACCATTGCCGACCACCGCCTCATCAAGATCATCGTGCACGGTGAGGACGTGGTGGGATTCCTGTTCGCGTTCCATGATGTTTCGGTGGCGCTTCAACGCGCCCGTGGACGGTTGTTCCCGTTTGGGATTATCGACATCCTCCTTGAGATCAGGCGCACGAACACGGTCGCGATCAATGGCATGGGAATCCTGCCCGAGTTTCAGGGGCACGGCGGCAATGCGATCCTCTACTCGGAAATGGGACATACCCTGCTGGGGTTCCAGCAATTCTCTCACGTGGAAATGACCCAGGTGGCGGAAACCACTGAGCAGATGCGCGCCGATCTTAAGAATCTGAACGGCGTGGAATATAAAAATCATCGCGTGTATCGTAAAATCGTTTGAAAGTTGGAAGGTTGCTAGGTTTGAACGTTCCAACGCTTAACTTGTAAACCTGTAAACGAAAACCCATGAAACATCCGCTTGAATTTGTACCGCTTGAAAACCGCCGTCGCCTGTTCCTCACGTTTCTTACGCTGACCCTGAGCCTGTTCGGCGTGTTCGGAATGTTGGACCAGCCGTTGCGGACTTCCGCTGCGCCGGACGGGATTGTTTCTTTCGAGTTGGCGCGTACCTCCGAAAACGCGGAATCCATGCTTTCCTCCTGGTCAGAGGCGGGGAAACTCAACGCGGCGTTCGGTCTTGGCATCGATTATCTTTTCATGCCGTTGTATGCCTTCGCTCTGGCATTCGGTACATTGCTCGCGGCAGAGAAACATTCAGGGTGGGTCAGGTCCCTCGGCGCGGCGGCAGGTTGGGGGGCGTTTGCCGCGTCGTTGTTCGACGCGGTGGAGAATTTCGCGTTGTTCCGTATCCTGTTGGGCGCGTACGAATCGTCGCATCCCGCGCTTGCCGCGGTTTGCGCCATGATCAAGTTCGGTTTGTTGTTCCTGGGGGTGGGGTATGCGTTGACGGGGTGGTTCCTGCCGAAGCAGGGAACGAAGTAACCCGCGTTAGCCGATCTGAAAATGGATCTCCGTTCCGAAAACGGCGGTTTCACCGCCTTTCGGGTCGCTCAACGGCAGCATCACATGGAAATGGCTGCCGGGGAAGTTGACTTCATCGTAGCCCTGGCTTTCCACCCAGATGCGCCCACCGTGCGCCTCGACGATGCCTTTGGAGAGCGCCAGCCCCAGCCCTGCGCCGCTCCCTTTGAATCGGGTTTTGCTGGTGGAATGTTTGGAGAGTTCGCCTGGCTGGTAGAACTTGCTGAAAATGATGTCGCGCGAAGCCGGGTCCACGCCCACGCCCGTGTCGCTGACGATGAATTCGACCCCGCCGTTTGGCAGGTCCGAGTTTTGGGCGGCAAAGACCCTGGCGGTGATATTGACCTTGCCTTCGTCGGGGGAGAACTTGATGGCGTTGTTGATCAGGTGTTGGAAGAGTTTCTTCAGTAGGTTGGGGTCGGCTTTGAGCATGGGCAGCGCCGGGATGTTGATGGTGAGGGTTTGCTTGCGCTCCCGGAAGGTCTTTTCCAGTTTCTGACAGACTTCTTTGATGAGGATTCCCGTATCGACCGGGGTGAGGTGAAGTTGCAGAGTGCGCGTGTCGATCTGGGCGATGTCGAACATCGAGTCCATGATCTCGTGCAGGCGCTTGGTGCCCTTCGAGATGCCTTTGAGCATCTCGTGTGCCTCAGGCGGGAGGCTCTGGTCTTCGATCAACATCTCGGTATAGCCGATCATGGTGGTAAGCGGCGTGCGGAGTTCGTGCGAGGCGATGCTGATGAAATCGGACTTGGTCTGGTCGAGCCGTTCGAGGTCGCGGTTGGCTTTGTCGAGCGAGCGGTATGCCTGCCGCAGTTCGTTGTTGAGTTGTACCAGGTTGTCGACGAGACGGGCGTTCTCGAGCGCGACCGCCGTCTGGTTTGCCAGCGCTGAGAGAGTGACCAGATCCTCGGCGGTGTAGCGATTGCCGCTGATTTTCGCGCCGAGGGCGAGCAAACCGATCCATTCGCGCTTGGAAAAGATGGGCAGGTATACCTCGGCTTCAAGGAAGTTAAACCACTCGCGTTCGGCGGTGGAGACCGGTCGAAATGCCGGGAGCAGGTCCAGGTCGTATTGAAGAAGCGGGCGTTGTTCCTGCACCAGTTGTTTGACGACAGGGTGTTCGCTTGTCAGGTTCATCACCTTGATTTGTCGTTCACCGGGGTTGCGCACAGCGCGCAGGCGATATTCCTTTTCTCCGTCTTTGTTCAACTCGGAGTCTACGAGGAAGAGAAAACCACGCGTAATGTCCATCGCCTCGATGATGAGCCCCACGGCGACATTTGCCAGCCTCTGCATGTCGAGGATGTTACTGATCTGTTCGCTGTAGGCATGCAGGGTCTTGCTCGGATGGAATTCCTGCAGGTTGTACCATTTGTTGACCAGGCGGCGCACTGCGGACAGCAGGGGGGTGAAGATGAACGATAGCACCAGTGCGATGCCCGCGCCGACCAGCAGTTCGTTGTAGTTCGGCAGGGCATTGAACACGGCGCGTGAGGCCAGCGAACCGGCAAGATAGAAGCCCACGATCACGAGCGTGGTGATGATGTAGGTCAACACGCGCCGCGCCACTTCGCGCAAGTCCGGCGGGTCGTGCGTGACGATGATCAGCGCCGCCAGCACCGCTGCCCCCAGTCTCACGAAATTGCCCGGGATTGGGAATCCCGCCATGATGAACAGGTCATTGACCAGGATCAACAGAAAAGCGGGTGTCCAATAGTTCAGCCGGTTCCGGTAAAGCGGCAATTTCGATTTCGAGTAGGCCGAACGCACGTTGAAGAACGCGGCAACTGTGAAAACCGCCCAACCGACCATCGCCCACAGAGGGGCGAGGCGTTCGAGGGTGAGCGAAACATTCCCGTTGGTCCAAATCACCTTGCCCAGCCCCAGCAGATTTGGCACGATGACGACGAATCCCAGCGCCCAGAACGCGCCGATACCGAGCCAAAAGCGCATGTCCCGCCGGGTGAAGGTAAGGATCGAAAGGAGCAAGATGAATGCCAGTGCCAGCGCGCCATAGATCTGAAAATCGACCGCCACCCGATTGATGATCGGCCAACGCCCGCCGCGCCATAATGCCTCGCCCGCCGTGATGACCAGCGCCAGCATAACATAGCCGCTGAACAAATGAGCGGCAGTTTCCTGTCCGGTACGACGTTGTTGCAGGGTTGCAAGCACAGGCAGGTACAACGCCGCCAAAACCAGCAAAAGGATCAGGTTGAAACTCTGGGGTGACATCGCCGCAAAGTATACTCGAAATCAAACAAGAGGGTTATCATTACGTCATGCGCATCACACGAACCTCCCGCGACACCTATCGATTTACTTCGGATTTCTTCCGCCCGGATGGCGGCGTGACTTTTCAGGATTACGCCTCCGCCCGCAGGTTTGCCGCCCAACTATCGGCGCATCGGACTCAGCCGGTGCCCGCCTCCGATATTTACGCGATGCAACTTATCGACGAGGCGCTGCGCGCGCTGGTGAAGCATTTTGCCCCGCCGGCAGTCATGACGGCCGCGGTCACACACGCCGACGAAAGTCTGGGGCCTGATTCAGTCGTGGCAACGCAGAAGAAATTTATCTCAGAATTCCCGCCCGAGACGATTTACCGCGGCGATGAGAAAGTCGACGAATACATCAGCAAACTCACCAATGGGCGCATCCAGACCGTGGAGGAGTTGATCTATGTCTTCACGCACAATTCCAACCCGGCAGTACATCCGATCCTTGATTTGGTGGACGACGAGCCATTGGAGCCGACCGCGTACAAGAGCCTCATTGCGTCATTGAATACGTTCTTTGCCAAAATTGCGAAAGAGGATGCTGGACCCGGCGGGGGGGAATCGTTGTTCGAGATCCTGCGCGCCCCGGCGGAGGCTGCACCGTATTCACTGGAAGGTCAACTGCAATTTATCCTCGATAAGTGGGGGCATCTGCTCGACGAGAGCTTTGTAGCGCGCATCATCCGCGGTATGGACTTTTTGCGCGAGGAGGTCATCCGCAGGAATTTGGCGCACGGCGATTTCAAACCCGAAATTCCCGCGCCTGCTTACAGCGGCGGCGAATATGCCGAATATGAACGCTATAGCCCAGATAAAGATTGGATGCCGCGTTTGATTCTCATCGCAAAGAATTCCTACGTCTGGCTCGAACAACTCTCCCGCAAATACGCACGCTGGATCCAGACCCTCGACCAAATCCCCGATGAAGAACTCGACCTCCTGCAACAGCGCGGCTTCACCGGGCTGTGGCTCATCGGTCTGTGGGAACGTTCGCGCGCCAGCCAGCGCATCAAGCAGAGGATGGGCGACGCGGATGCCGTCGCTTCGGCATATTCGCTCTACTCCTATGACATCGCCGCCGACCTAGGCGGATGGTCTGCGCTCGAAAACCTGCGCGCCCGCGCCTGGCAGAGGGGCATCCGCCTCTCGGCAGATATGGTCCCCAACCACATGGGCATTGACTCGAAGTGGGTCATCGAACATCCCGATTGGTTCTTGTCGCTTCCGTATTCGCCGTATCCTTCGTATTCGTTCAAATCCGAAAATCTTTCCGATGACATTCGCGTGGGAATCTATCTCGAAGATCATTATTACGACAAGACCGATGCGGCGGTCGTGTTTCAGCGCCGCGACCATCACACGGGCGATGTGCGCTATGTCTATCACGGCAACGACGGCACCTCCTTTCCTTGGAACGACACCGCGCAACTCAACTACCTTAAAGCCGAAGTGCGCGAGGCGGTCATTCAAACCATTTTGCACGTGGCGCGCAACTTCCCCATCATCCGCTTCGACGCGGCGATGACGCTGGCGAAGAAGCACATTCAACGCCTTTGGTTCCCCGAACCCGGCGCGGGCGGCGCGATTCCGTCCCGATCCGAGCACGGCATGACCAGGTCCGAGTTCGATGCGCTCATGCCGAACGAGTTCTGGCGCGAGGTGGTGGATCGCGTCGCGGCGGAGGTCCCCGATACCCTGCTCCTCGCCGAGGCGTTCTGGCTGCTTGAAGGCTACTTCGTCCGCACGCTGGGGATGCACCGCGTCTATAATTCCGCCTTCATGCACATGCTGCGCGATGAGGACAACGCCAAATACCGCCTGGCAATCAAGAACACGCTGGAGTTCGACCCCCAAATCCTCAAGCGTTACGTCAACTTCATGAACAACCCGGACGAAAAGACCGCCATCGAGCAGTTCGGCGACGGCGACAAGTATTTTGGAGTCTGCACTGTGTTGGCGACTTTGCCCGGTCTGCCCATGTTCGGTCACGGACAAATCGAGGGCTTCCGCGAAAAATACGGGATGGAATTCCGTAAGCCCAAATGGGACGAGACGCCCAACGAAGGGCTGATTGCCGGCCACGAATGGAAGATCTTCCCGCTTCTTCACCGCCGCTATCTGTTCGCCGACGTGGAGCATTTCTTCCTCTACGACTTCTACACCCCAAACGGCTCTGTGGACGAAAACGTCTTCGCCTATTCCAACCTCTTCAACGACGAACGCGCGCTCGTCCTCTACCACAACCGCTTTGCCGAGACCCGCGGCTGGATCAAGACCTCCGCCGCCTACCTCGATAAAGCCACCGGCGACCTGCGCCAGAAATCCCTTGCCGAAGCATTAGGCTTGCCCTTTGAAGGCTACGTCATCTTCAAGGATTACGTTACACACCTGGAGTACATCCGCTCGTGCGAGGAACTCTGGAGCAAGGGACTCTACGTCGAACTGCACGCCTACCAGCATCACGTGTTCATGGATTGGCGTTTCGTGGACGATCCGCGCTGGGGCGACATTCACTCCGCATTGAGCGGCGCGGGTGTTGCCTCCATGCAAGGAAGATTTGATGAGATGTTTGGTAAGAATGAGGAGGCGATTGTAAAAGAGGTGAAGGTTAAAAAACCGAGGAAAAAAGCGGAAAGTGGAAAGAAGAAAGTAGTAAGTGCCAGGAAAGCCGCGACCACAAAGGTTGTAAAAGAGACAAAGAAAACTCCCGCCAAAAAGAAGACCGAGACAACAAAGACCACGGTTAAGAAAACATCTGCCAAGGGAACAAAGACCAGGGTATCTAAGAAAACAGTTCAGAAGAAGAGTTCAGCGAAATAACTTTGCTTCCCGGCGGTCTCTGACCGCCGGTTTTTATTAAAGTCTAGTTTGGAGCGAGCCTTGAACCTCAAACTCTATTCCCTCACCCTACTCGTCTTTCTCGGCATCGACCCGGCCTGGCAGAAGAGGGAACAGCAGGTTATTTTCCTCCGTTAAATTGGATAACTCTGAAATTATCAAAATTAACTGCGCCATTTTGGGCTTGAATGACCAAAGTCCAGAGTAGTCCAGCCCAGGTCTCGTCATAACGGTTTCGGAATTCGAGCGTTTCAGTTAAATCTTCCGGATCCCAGATTACGTTAAGGATTTCGCCGTTTGGCAGAATGGCAAGCAATAGGGTATAAACTTTATCTGATACTACAGATAAAGTTCCCAAATATCCTCCCCAAATGTAATCCGGACCGTATATGTCTGTAATAGGCGTGGTACTGTTTTCTATATATATGCCGAACCGCCTAAATGGGTCAGTTCCATAAGAGCCAAAATTCAAATAAACCAGAAAAGTGGATCTTCCTATGAAATTGAAGTCAATGAGAACGCCTTCATTGTCGGAGAAATCCGACGGATACCATGCGCCGTCATAGTTGTCGTTGCCGTTAATTTCCATTACACCATTCTCGATCTTTCCGGCTTGGACATTCCAATCACTTTCCGATGGATTGTCAAAGGTATCGACTTGGATTATTTGTACATCATTCAAGTATCGTGCGAGAATATCTGGCGCAGGAATATTGGGCTCTACAGACGCTTCTGCTTCCACGGGTGCGTCGGTCGGTGTGCCTGACGCCGTTTCTGTAGGCGCGGCAACCGTCAAAGTTGGACTGCTCAGACTGGCGCCAGTAACCGGTACTGGGCGTGTGTATAGCCTGTAGCCGCCCCATACAGCCCCGAATGCCAGGACGCATATCGCCATGATAACTCCAGCGGCAAAGATCCATCGGGCGGGTTGGTTTTTGGTCTTCGAATTTGCAGAGACGGATGTGGATGGTGAGCGCCCTGCTGTTTCCCCCTTGGAGAATGAACGCTTCATTTCCATGGTTTGTTTTTTTCAATATAAAAATCAATAGCAGCCCTCAGGGCAGTTAAGCCAGCATCCTCATCGGTGCGAAGATCAACATACTGACGGGTGACCAACCGGAGGGGAAGCGAATCGTCCTCATCGCCTTTTATCAGTACAGGAAACACGCGTTTATTGAATTGATCTGCATAGGTGATTTCGCGTCGCACCCATTCAGAATTTTTCGAATCGGGTGACAGGATCACGATCACAGCAAATGCCCTCTTGAGAGCGTCTTCGATGGATTGTTCCCATGCGGCAGTGCCTGGGATCAGTTTTTCATTGTCCACCCATACTTTGAATCCCTGATCGCGTAAAAAGAACGCGATTTTTTGCATTGCTTCCTTATCTCTGCGGCTGTAACTGATAAAGATTGATTCTGTGGGTAAATTAGGCATGTTGCCTCTTTCTTATTATACGGTAAAGGTGACTATTAAACACCGATAGACATGACTAGAACGCGTCTCAAAAAAACTTGCTTGACAAAAGTCCTCAAATTACGAGGAAAATCTGGCAATTTGAGGCACTTTTACTATTTTTGAGATGACTTCTAATTTCCCCATCTTGGCTGATAATCGCAATAATTGTTGTTTGTTAGTTGCCGCAGGTCGGAACCGTCCACGCGCATGATGAAGATTTCGCAGGAATTCTGATCTTTGCCGGCCACATTGGTGTAACCAGTGAATGCGATCCATTTCCCATCAGGAGAGACGCTGGCGCCCTGGGCATTGAGCCCGATTTCTGAAACCCGCCGCAACCCGCTCCCATCTGTGTTCATGAGGTAGACATCGTGCGCAAAGGGACCGCCCTGATCGAAAGAGATCAGATTATTTACCGACCAATCGCTTCGTCCGCGTGTCTCAATGGTGTCGTTAACCACCTTGGGGTTGAGTTCGTTTATATCCATGATATAGAGCTTGTTCTTGTCATCTTTCCCCATTGCGAAAAGGACCTGTGTCCCGTCTGGAGACCACGTGCCGTCGTGCACATCCATGCCTGATTTGCTGAATAGCTCTTCCTGAGCGGTTCCATCCCGGCTCATGATCCAAAGTGAAACGGCGCTGTTTCCAGAGCGGTAATGGAAAATAATATCTGTGCCGCTGGGAGAGATTTCAGGGGAACCGAGCGCCTTGCCCAAAAACGTGAGTTGCCAGTTCCTTCCATCGGAAAGCTGCATCTCGTAGATCTCTGAAGTTTTGCTGTCACCGACCACGTACACAATACTATTTCCGTCCGGGGAGAGGGATGCGTTATAGGATGCCAGATTGGAATTGGTGAGTTGCCGCCAGTTTGAACCATCCCCGTTCATGATACAGACTTCATCGCCGTTGATCCCGCAGGTGTACACGATCTTACCAGTGGGTTGATCCGGGTCATTGGCGGGTTCCGTTTCGGTGATTACCGGGTCGATCTCCGGCGTGGTCGCCGTTTCGGTTGCAGTGATGCGGTCCCCGATAAAGCGCACGGTAAAAAATCCGCCTGCAATGCAGAAAATGCCGACCAACGCGATCAGGGCGGGGATGGCATATTTTTTCCAGTCGCTTGTGACACCCGGTTTGGAGGCGGTCGGTCGTTTCAGGTTGACCTGACTCTGGGTGGCGATCTCCCTCTTGACCTCGACATAGTCCTTGATGGCGAGCGCCAACTCATCCAGCCCGGATTCGAATTTGGTGCGCAGATCCACGCGCTGGTGATTGGTGAGGCGCAGAGGCGTGGATGTGTTGTCGTCGCCTTCGATCAACACCGGGAAGATACGCTTGCGGTGCTGTTCTCCGAAACTGATCTCCCGCCTCACCCATTCCGAATTGTTTGATTCCGGGGAGAGAAGCACGATGATCCCCGTTGCGCCGCGGATTGCTCTTTCGATTTCGCGCTCCCAGGTAGGTGTCCCCGGGACCAGGTTTTCCACATCCACCCAAATATTGATGCCGCGCTCGCGCAACTCCCGAATGATCCGTCTTTGTTTAACGGTATCTTCGCGGCTATAGCTCATGAAAAAATACGGGGCGGGGGATGTGCTCATGCGGCGACCTCTCTCCAAAGGCGTATCAATAAATTATAGGATAAAAACGGAAATAGGTAAACAATAAAACAGCCCTCTGAGTTTTCTCAAAGGGCTGTTGTTTCATTCTTCGATTTCCTCGGGGCGCCTCGGCGGGTAGTTGGGCGCCTGTCTGCGAAATTCGTAATTATTCATGACGGCTTCGATGATCGCCTTTTGCCTCTCCGCAACGACCCTGAATTCCAGACCCACATTGAAATATTCCGGGCTGATATCCTTCTGACACCACACCACACGCGTGGGCAGGGCAATGGATTCATCTTTGATACCCGGCAGTTCAGGCAATTGGATGGAAATCATCAACTCCCTGTTCACCTCCATACTTTGGTCGCTGATCACCATGGCGCCGATCAGGTTCATATCCCCAAGATACCCAATCAACTTTCCGTTTTGCAGGTCGTACACCTGCGAATAGGACATCAGGTCTTTGCGCGGTTGTCTGCGTCTTTCCTGCATATGGGTCTCCACTCATAGTTTACATGACTTGAGGGCTAAAATCAATTCTGCAAGTGTCTTAAAATCTTTCGGCGCTGTGGCATCTGTGGTTAAATCGACGCCATGCGATGGATATATCTTTCCCCTCACCTTGATGATGCCGTGCTCTCTGCCGGTGGGTTGATCTACGAACAGACCAGAGCGGGCATTCCCGTCGAGATCTGGACCTTTATGTGCGGTACCCCGCCGGAGGATGACGGCAACTCCCCGTTTGCGCAGTTGCTCCATGCCCAGTGGGGGTTTTCCTCCGCCGAGGAGGCGGTTCGGGAACGGCGGCTCGAAGATAAAAACGCCGCGGCAATTGTCGGTGCAAACGTCGTCCATTTCGATTTTCTAGATTGTATCTACCGGCGCGGCAAAGACGGCGAATGGTTGTACTCTGCAATCTCGATCCCGCCTGTGGAAGCGGATACAGGCATCCCTGCCCGAATTGCGGAGACGATTTCCGCCCGCCTCCAGCCGGATGATGTGCTGGTCTGCCAACTGGCGGTCGGTTCCCACGTGGATCATGTCCTCGTGCGGATGGGCGCGGAACTGCTTGGAAAACCTCTCCTGTACGATATTGACATCCCGTATCTGTTCTATACTCCGGGGGAGTTGGCGCCAAAATCCGCCGGGATGAAGGAAAGCGTTCATTCCATAACGGAATCAGGTCTACAGTCCTGGCAGGAGGCGATTCTTGCCTACAAATCCCAGATTTCGACCTTGGGGGAAGCGCTGGAGACGCCCGAAAAGGCGAGGGCGTCCATCCGTTCTTACTGGGGGGAATACAGGGGAATCCGCCTGTTACAATCTGTTACAGTTTAGACATATGAGCATCCAGTCTCTTGTATTGGTACATAAATCGTGATATATTATGCCCGCTCTACGGGAGAGAAAACCCGTGATTTAAAAATTTGTCCCGCGAAGCGGGACAAAATCTTATAGCAGGGTAGAAAGATGCCTAACAATTTTTTAACCAAAGAGGGATACCAAAAACTCCAGGATGAGTTGGAATATCTGCGCACTGCCAAGCGGCAGGAGGTCGCCAACCGTCTGCACGAGGCCATGGAAGGCGGGGAACTGATCGAGAATGCCGAATATGAAGCCGCTAAGAATGAGCAGGCTTTTGTGGAAGGGCGCATCCAGGAGTTGGAGGTGCTGCTTGCCTCGGCAAAGATCATCGACGAGAACGGCAAGAAGAAAAGCGACACTGTTCAAATCGGCTCGAAAGTGACCATCAAAGAAGGTAATTTCGAAGCCGAGACCTTCACCATCGTCGGCGCGGCGGAAGCCAATCCGCGCGAAGGCAAGATCTCGAATGAGTCGCCCATTGGCAAGGCGATCCTGAACCATAAAGTAGGCGACAGCGTAAAAGTCGAGACGCCCGGCGGCACATATAATGTTAAAATCATAAAAATCGGTTAGTCACAGGAGCGACCTGTATTCCCCCGCGCGCCTGCGACGCAGGATGGACGCGGGGTTTTATTTTGTATTCCCTTCTCCCGGCGGGGTATTGTCCGCGAAGGGTGGAAGGGATGAGGATGAGGAGAATTTACACTCATCCTGACCCTCTCCCTCGGGAGAGGGGGAGATTTGAAATGGCAGAATACACCTCACTCGAAAAAATTCGTTTGCAAAAACTGGAAGAACTCCGCGCGGAAGGCATCGAAGCCTACCCGACGCGCGCCAAGCGGACGCATACATCCGCCGAGGCGATTGCCGAATTTGAAGCCAAGGAGAAAGATGGAGGCGAAGTCAGAGCCGCGCTGACAGGGCGCATTCGCGCCGCCCGCGCCATGGGCAAGGTATCCTTTGCCCACATCGAAGATGGGGCAGGGAAGATCCAGCTTTTCTTTCGCACGAACGAGATTGGCAAAGAGCGGCTGGATTTTTTCAACAGGATGTTCGACATCGGCGATTTCATTCAGGCGGAGGGGGTCATGTTTCGCACCAAGACCGGGGAAGCGACGCTTCACGTCCATGACTTCCGCCTGCTCGCCAAATCTGTGAGTCCTCTTCCCGCCGCCAAGGACGAGACCCTCGAAGATGGCACAGTCGTTCGCCACGCCGCGTTGGAAGACCCTGAACTGCGTGCGCGCCAACGCTACGCCGACCTGGCGGTCAATCCTGAGGTGCGCGAGACGTTCCGCAAGCGGGCGCGAATCATCAAGGCCCTGCGCGAATTCCTCGATAACAGGGGCTTCCTCGAGGTCGAGACTCCCATCCTCCAGCCGTTGTACGGCGGCGCGGCGGCACGTCCGTTTGTGACGCACCACAACGAACTGGAGCAGGATATGTATCTGCGCATCTCGTTCGAGTTATATCTGAAAAGATTGCTTGTCGGTAATCTGGAGCGTGTTTATGAGATCGGACGGGACTTCCGCAATGAGGGTGTTTCCTTCAAGCACAACCCCGAATTCACGCAATTGGAATTCTATTGGGCGTATGCTGACTATTTGCAGGTCATGGAATTGACCGAGCAGATGGTCTCATATACGGCTCAACAGGTGCTCGGAACCATGAAAATCAAATACAAAGAGCACGAAATCGATCTGACCCCGCCGTGGAAGCGGCTGGAAATGCGGCAGGGGATTCTTGAAACCTCCGGTATCGACATTGCCGAACATAAGACCGCCGATGAACTCTTCAAAGCCATTGTGACGAAGCACCCGAACACGACGCCTGATCCGCATGCGACGCGCGGTAAGTTGATCGACTTTCTGCTCAGCGAATTTCTGGAACCGACTCTCATCCAACCAACCTTCCTCTACAACTACCCGCGCGACATTTCTCCGTTGGCGAAATCCATCCCCGGCGACGCGCTGACAGTGGAGCGCTTCGAAGGGTATGTGGCTGGATTTGAGTTATGCAACGCCTTCACGGAGTTGAACGATCCGCTCGACCAGGAACAGCGCTTCCTTGAAATGGGACGCGACTATGCCGCCGATGATGAAGAAAAACACCCAATGGATGAAGACTATCTGCGCGCCATGCGTTACGGTATGCCCCCCAATGGTGGATTTGGCATGGGTGTGGACCGTCTTGCCATGTTGTTGCTCGACAAACATTCCATCCGCGAAGTATTGCTGTTTCCCGCGTTGCGAAACGAAGAGTGATTCGCAGGGCGGATGACATCGTGCTCACGCCGCCTTTTTTGGAGAGGAGAGTACCGTGCCCGGATTAACCCCTGATGTTGCGCGAAAGATTCATGAACTGATCCATAACAAGCAAATACTCATGGCAATCCAACTCTACCGCGATGCGACCGGGGTCGGGCTTGCCGAAGCGAAGAAAGCCGTTGAAGAGATGGCTCAAATCGAATCCACAAAGCCTCCCTCCGATGTGCGGGATTTCGACAACCCGGTTCTAGAGGGCAGGATCAAATCCCTGCTTGCCAAGGGAAAGAAGATCGATGCGGTCAAAATCTATCGTGAAGAATACGGCGTCGGTTTGAAAGAAGCCAAGGATGCGGTAGAGCGGATGGAGTCCTCCATGCGGCCCGACCCCGCCTCCATGAGTTATCCCTACGAATCCGCAATCGGCAGCGATCCCTTTACGGATGATGAGGCGACATACGGACGCCGGGTCGTTTTTGCGGCGGCGGTTGTTTTTGCCATTGTGTGCGGGCTGGCGGCTTTCCTCTTGATGATGAATTTCTAACATGCCCACATCAATCCGGCTTTTGATCCTTGGGGATATTCTGGCGATTGCCCTGGTTACTTTTGTCGGTTTTGCCACCCATGGCGAAGCGGACCTATCTTTCCTGCCGCGCATGGCAGCCTCATTCTTTCCAGTGACGGTCGCGTGGTTTCTGCTCGCTCCCTTTCTGGGGCTTTTTCAACGGGAACTTACCTCCACTCCAAAGCAACTCTGGCGACCTGCGCTAGCGATGGTCTTCGCCGCGCCGTTTGCCGCTGTCCTGCGCGGATTTCTCCTCAATGCTCCGATTATCCCGATCTTTGCCGTGGTGTTTGCCTCTACGTCGGCGTTAGGAATGTTCCTCTGGCGCGGCATCTATGTTCTCTTGTTGAACCGTAGAGAGCAATAACCGTCGTTCTTCTTTCATCGTTTATTCTCGTGTTCCTCGCGCCTCGCCCGCGCTCACGTCATGAGCAGGGTTCGCGGTGAAACTTTATACAGTGATAAAATTATCCCAATGAACGAACAAGCCCTTATCCAGGACGCGCAAAGCGGCAATCTTGATGCCTTCAACACGCTTGTCCTCCATTATCAGGACAGTGTGTTCAACACCGCGCTCCGCATTCTCGGCGATGACGATCTTGCCGCCGATGCCACGCAGGAGGCGTTCATTTCCGCCTTCAAAAGCATCGCATCCTATCGCGGCGGGTCGTTCAAAGCCTGGCTGATGCGCACGGTGACGAACGCCTGCTACGACGAACTCCGGCGTCAGAAGCGCCGCCCTACCACCCCGCTTGAGCCCGACACCGATGACGGCGAGGAAATGGATTCCCCGCGCTGGCTCGCCGACCCAAACATGACCCCCGACCAGCAAGCCGAAGCCGACGAACTCGAACACGCCATCCAACACTGCCTCGACAACCTCCCCCTCGAATTCAAGACCGTGGTTGTCATGGCGGATATTCAAGGCATGGATTACACCGAAGTCGCCTCCTCCATTCGGGTGCCGCTCGGCACCATCAAAAGCCGCCTCGCCCGCGCCCGCCTGCGCTTACGAGAATGTTTGGCAGGTTTCGAGGAACTTTTGCCTTCATCCTTTCGTCTTGAAGTGGAGGGCCGTGCCCAATGAAACCGCGTGATATAGAACTCCTCTCTGCTTATCTGGACGGACAACTCAGTTCGTCCGATTCTGCGCGCCTGGAGTCTCGCCTCAAAACAGAACCGGAACTTGTCTCCGTCATGGACGATTTACGCACCGCCCGGGGCTACCTCCGTCAACTGCCCAAGCGGCGCGCCCCCCGCAACTTTACTCTGACGCGCAAAATGGTGGGACAAAACCCGCCCCTGCCGCGCACCTACCCTGTCTTCCGCTTTACCACGGCGATTGCCACCCTGCTGTTCTTCCTCACCTACGGATTGAACGTCCTCGCCCCGCGATTTGCCTCCCAGCCCGTTTATGGCATGGGAGGCGGCGGAGGCGGGGACGTTGAGTTGTATTCCGCCGAGGCGCCAGCCATGGCAGAGCCAGCCGCAACGGAAGCCCCCGCCGAGGCGCCTTCAGTCGAGATGGTTCCCGCACCAACCATGCAGGCTGAATCCACACCGGCGGCAGACACTACCCGCGAAATGGAAACCCCCGTGGCCAAAGAAGGCGCGGAAGAGGCGGCGGGGAGCGCCCTGACGCAGGATCAGCCTCAGGCGTTGCCTGAACCGCAGCCGATTCCTCCGCTGGTGCCTGTCCTCTGGCAGTATATCCTGCTAGGGGTGGCGTTCCTCGGCGCGGTCCTGATGGCGGTAATGCGCCGGGCATCTGCCAGACGCTGGAAATGACCCTAAGCGACAGTCACCAATAAGGTGACTGTCGCTTTAATGCTTATGGTCCACACCGAATTCAAATTCTGCCCGCGTTGCGGATCGGCTGTACTGTATGAAGAAAAGTATGGAAAAGTGCGACCCGTCTGCCCGCGCTGCGGGTGGATTCATTTTATCGACCCGAAGGTCGCCGCGGCTGTGTTGGTCGAAAAGGAAGGGTGTGTGCTTCTGGTGCGGCGTGTGAACGAACCCTTCCGTGGTTTGTGGACCCTGCCCGCGGGATTCGTCAATGGTGGCGAGGACCCGGCTGAGGCGGCTGCGCGCGAATGTCTGGAGGAGACGGGCTTGCATGTCCGCGTGACGCGTGTGCTCGATGTCGTGGCGGGGCGCGAACATCCGCGCGGCGCGGACTTTGTCATTGTCTATCATGCGGAACTTTTGGGAGGGGAACTTCGTCCAGACGACGATGCCGACGCCGCCGAATGGTTCCCGCTGTCTGCTCTTCCGCCTCTTGCGTTTCGCGCCACGCAGAAGGTCTTGTCGGGGCGGTGAAAATCCCCCTTTCGGCATACTGAGATTCCCTACCTAAAATAAATTCATGCTTGTATAATCTGTCGCTATTCAACTCGGAGATGATAAAAAAAGGAGATGCCATGAAAATTCGCAGTTCGGTCTTTTTCCCGTTTCTCGCATTGCTTGTCTTTGTCATTAGTGTGGGATGTCTGTGCACAGGCCTGACAGGCGGCGAGCCGACCCAGGCTCCCCCTGTGCAACAGCCGACACAGCCGCCGGTCCAGCAGCCGACGCAGGCCCCGGTACAACAGCCCACCCAGCCTCCCGCCACGGAAGCGCCTGTCAACAACAACAATAGTGGCTGGGTTACTTTCACCGATCAGAAGGGATTCTTTGTGATCGAAGTGCCTGCGGATTGGAATTATCAGCAAACCGCCGACACGGAGAATGAGTATTATTACATCGATACCTTCACATCACCCGACGGCGGGGCGGTGATCGAGAGCATCGTGTACAACGATGGGACCCCGTTCAAGGGTTCACAGAATGGTCAGTTTGCCCTCTACATCCTGAATAAGTTCTATAGCAAGACCGGCCGCGAGGGCGACATCCGCATTTCGGATGACCAGATTATGAAGGATGGTAGCGAGCGTCTAACCTGGACATCGAAGGAAGGCAAGTATTCAGGCATTTCCTATTTTGAAGTGCGGGACAGTTACAACTTCCTGATGTTCACTGTAAACTGGGGCAACGACATGCAGGAAACGTATTTCGATACCCTCAACACCGTCATCGAAAGTTACCGCCTTCCGTAGGCAACCCGCTCGAATCATCGGGACCGGCGCAAGCCGGTCCCATCTTTTTTTGAGCAGACGGTTGTGCTACAATCATTTTATGAGTACGATGCTCGACGTTCGACCCTCGCCGATTGCGGGTCAATGGTATGACAACAATCCCAAAACACTGGCCCGCAACGTGGATGAATACCTGAATCGCGTCCAACTTCCCGAACTGGCCGGAGAGGTGACGGCGGTCATCGCGCCGCACGCGGGGCATCTCTACTCCGGCGCGGTGGCGGGATACGCCTTCGCGGCGCTTCGCGGGCGAAGCCCGGACCTGGTCGCCGTTATCTCACCGATGCACCACCCCTATTATGAACCGTTGATCACAACCGTCCACGACGCCTATTCCACGCCGCTGGGAATCATCCCCGTAGACAAGGACGCCCTGACCGAACTGGATGTCGTTCTCCAATCCGAACTTGGTTTCGGGCTTGCCGCAGTGCCTCGTGACCGCGAGCACTCGCTTGAGATCGAACTGCCCTTCCTGCAACGCATCTTCCAGAACGAATGGAAACTGCTGCCCGTGATGGTACGCGCCCAGGACCGGCGCGTCTCGCAGGGATTGGGCAGAGCGCTTGCCGGTGTTCTGCGCGGCAGGAACTTTGCTCTCGTCGCCAGCACAGACCTCTCCCATTTTTACGACCAGAACACTGCCGCTGTTTTGGACGCTGAGATGCTGCGCCGCTTCGAGTCCTTCGATCCCGATTCCATCTTCGAAGCCGAACGGACAGGCAAAGGTTTTGCCTGCGGTCATGCCGCGGCTGCCGCGGTGCTTTGGTCCGCGCGTGAACTGGGCGCGGACACGGTGAAGATTCTGTATCACGCCACCTCCGGCGATGTGACGGGCGATTATTCCTCCGTGGTGGGGTATGGCGCGGCGGCGATCCTGAAAACAGGTCAGGAAACCCATACTCAGTAGTTTCACGATACAATCCAAAAGATGACAGTCTTCGTTCAAATCGTGGTCAACGTGCCTGCCGTCGCGGGTGTTTTTGATTATGCCGTCCCTGAATCTCTTGCGGGGAGGGTGGGGGTGGGGCATCTGGTCATCATTCCCTTCGGGAAACAGTCTGTGCAGGGCGTCATCCTGCGGTTCGTGGATCAGCCATCCGTGCGGGAGGTGAAAGAGATCATTGAACTCGTCGACCCTGAACCGGTGCTGACACAGGCGCAGGTCGCGTTGGCAGAGGTGATGGCAGAGTCCACGTTGATGCCGCTGGCGTCGATTGTCAGCTTATTCCTGCCGGTGGGTTTGAACCAGCAGGTGGATACGTTGTACGAGATTCGAGGGGCAGAAGCGGGAAATCGAGGAGGGGAACAACCGGTAAGAGAAGTCAGCCCCAAAACCCAGCGTCAAACTGTCGAAGACCGCATCCTGAGTCTGCTGCGTCTGCGCGGTCCCTTGCGCGGGCGGCAGATCGACGCGCATTTCGCCAGGGTGGATTGGCGCAGGGCGGCGCAATTTCTCGTGCGGAAGGGCGTGCTTTCGGCAAAGAGCATCCTGCCTCCGCCGCGGGTGAGGTCGAAGTATATTCGCGTGGCTCAACTTGCGGTCCCGCCGGAAGCGGCGGAAGCGGCGATGGAGTCGCTTGGAACAAAACAAACGCTTGCGCGCAGGCAATCCGCTTTGCGATTCCTCATCCAACAGCCGGAGCCGATTAACCTGTCGTGGGTCTATGCCCAGAGCGGCTGCAACCTTGCCGACCTCGAGTCTCTTGAAGAACGCGGCTTGATCCGATTGTTCGAGAACGAAGTGTTCCGCGACCCGCTTCAAAAAGTCGAAGCCGGAAGGTCGAAAACCGGAAGCGTCCTCGAACTCACCCCTGAACAGGATTTTGCGTTGAAAGAAATCCACAAAGCGCTCATGTCTCCCGATGCGGGCAAACCTTTCCTCCTGCAAGGCGTCACCGGCTCGGGCAAGACCGAGATTTACCTGCGCGCCGCCGAAGAAGTCATCCGGCGCGGCAGGCAGGCGCTCATCCTCGTTCCTGAAATCGCGCTTACCCCGCAGACTGTGCGCCGCTTTGTGAGCCGCTTTCCCGGACAGGTGGGGCTGGTTCACTCGAAACTTTCGGAGGGCGAACGCTACGACACCTGGCGGCGCGCCCGCGCAGGCAGCCTGAAGGTCGTCATCGGCGCGCGCAGCGCCTTGTTCGCGCCCCTGCCGGATATCGGTCTCATTGTCGTGGATGAATGTCATGACTCATCCTTCCACCAATCTGAGCCGCCGTTTTATCATGCGGTGCAGGCGGCGCAGGAGTACGCGCGGCTGTGCGGCGCGGTGTGTGTGTTAGGCTCCGCCACGCCGACCGTCCTGCAACGTCATCAGGCGGATATGAGGCAGCTTCGGCGGTTGGATCTGCCCAGGCGGATCGTCGAGGTGGGATTGCCCCCCGTCCACATCGCGGACATGCGCGAGGAACTGAAAGCGGGTCAGCGCGGGATTTTCAGCCGGCTCCTGCTCACGGAACTTGAATCCACACTGAAACGCGGCGAGCAGGCGATCCTCTTCCTCAACCGGCGCGGAACTGCGACGTATGTTTTCTGCCGCGACTGCGGTTACGTGTTGAAATGTCCCAACTGCGAAACGCCGTTGACCTTCCACACGGATGAGAAGGAACGATTGCTTTGCCATCAATGTGGATACGAACGCCAGAAACCGAAGACCTGTCCGCAATGCGGCGGGAAACAAATCCGCGAATATGGACTGGGCAGTGAAAGAGTGGAAGCGGAAGTGAATCAGTTATTCCCCAAAGCGCGAACGTTGCGCTGGGATTGGGATACCACCCGCCAAAAAGACGCGCACGAAATGATTCTTACACACTTCGCAAACCACAAGGCAGACGTGCTGATTGGCACGCAGATGCTCGCCAAGGGGCTTGACCTCCCGATGGTGACTCTCGTCGGAATCGTGCTGGCGGATGTCGGTCTGCACCTGCCCGATCCGTTCGCGGGGGAGCGCGTATTCCAAGTGCTGACGCAGGTCGCCGGGCGGGCGGGGCGCGGTGAACGCGGCGGGAAGGTGGTCCTGCAAACTTTTGACCCGGAGCATCAGGTCATCCAATCTGCGGCGAAGCATGATGTGAACGGGTTTTACGAATACGAATTGGAGGGGCGCCGGCGGCTGGGATATCCGCCGTTCACGCGTTTGGTGAGGCTCGAATTTCGAAGCGAGGACCAGGAAGCGGCGGAGAAGGAAGCGAAACGGGTGGCGGAGAAACTGTCCGCTTTCCGCTCAGCCTCTTCCGCGATCATCGGTCCCGTCCCATGTTTCTTTGCAAAGGTCGGCGGCTCTTATCGCTGGCAGATTGTCCTGCGCGGGTCGAATCCGAAAGAGATCGTACGCGGTTTGCGGTTGGAGGGCTGGCGTGTGGAAGTTGACCCCATCAGTTTGTTATGAAAGGTGCTCTTGTGAAACGAATAATTCGATCTCTCCCCATTCTGTTGCTGGTGATGTTCGCTTTGCCGGCGCCCGCGCGCGCCGACGTGGCGCCGCCCGGACAGCCGGGCGGTTCCAACCCGGAACCCGGTGTGGAGTTTACGCAGGTGCGCATGGTCGCGGAGGCGGTCGTGCTCGAAGTGTTGGCAAACACGCCGCAGAACAGCCTCGCCCAGGCGCGGGTCAACGCGGATTTCACCATGCGGAACCTTGGTGATACAGCAGAGAGCATGGGTGTGCGGTTTCCGCTCAGCGCAAACAACGGGTTCGGGAAATTCCCCGAAATCAAGGATGTGAGTGTCAAGGTGGATGGAGTCACGGTCTCGACGCGCCGCATCATGCAGGAAGACCCGGTTTGGGGTGATGAGCCGGTACCATGGGCAGAGTTTGACGTGATTTTCCCTCCCGGGCAGGATGTGAACATTCAGGTGACGTACCTGCTTGAAGGCGAGGGAGAATATCCATACGTCTCCTTCGATTATGTATTCCACACCGGCGCGGGCTGGAGGGACACGATCGGCTCGGCGGACCTGATCGTCCGGTTTCCGTACGAGGCAAATACGTACAACGTGCTTTTCGATGTGCACACCGGCTGGTCATATACCACACCGGGCGGCGTGGTCGACGGACGGGAAGTTCGATGGCATTTTGATGAATTGGAACCGGAGCGTGAAAACGATTTTCAAATCTCTGTTGTCATGCCTTCGGTGTGGCAACAGACGCTGAAGGAACAAGCCATCGTGCAAGCCAACCCGAACGATGGGGAGGCGTGGGGGCGGCTGGGCAAACTCTACAAAGAGATGTATTTCTTCCGGCGCGGCTATCGCTACGATGCGGGCGGCGGCGAACTATTCCAACTCAGCATTACCGCATACGAAAAATCCCTGGCGCTTCTGCCGGACGACGCGCTCTGGCACGCAGGTTTTGCCGAACTACTGGCTGTCCATTCCTACTATGCTTCGCAGGATGGATTGGACACCCGCGCCGAGATGGTGTGGTCGATGCAGGAGATTCAGCGCGCACTCGAACTTTCTCCGAACGACCCGAAGGTACAGCAGATTGCCGAGAGTATCTATTATTTCTTCCCGGACGGCGTCCAGAAATTGGAAAGCGGATATGACTATCTTTGGCTGACTGCCACACCGGGTCTTCCCACGCCGGAGCCGACATTCACGGAACCGAGCGCCGCGCCCCCGGCGGCGACTCCGCCTCCTGCCGCGGAGACAACCGTCCCTGTACCTGTAGAAGAAGCGACTTCAACGTCCATCCCTGCGCCGGAATCTCCGGCTGCTCCCCTGTGCGGCTCCGCTTTTCTCCTCCCGCTTGGGTTGGTCTGGCTGGCGCGCCGCAAAACCAGCCGTTACAGGTGAATCATTTGCTATAATCAGTTCGATAACCCCAAAGGAGAATGACTTATGCAATCTTTTTCGCGCGGCTGGTCGTTTCTGAAGCAAGCCTGGAGCATGGCGTTCAAGGATAAAGACCTGCTCAAGCCATCCATTATTGCCCTGGTTGTGGGCATGGTCGTTTCGGTCATTGGAATCATCCCCATAGCCATTGCGGGAATTCTGCTCGGCGACTCGTCCATCGGGCGGATTGTCCTTGGCGTCATGGGCGCGATCCTGGTCTTTGTACAATTTGTGGTGACTTATGTGTTTTCCGCCATGACTGTGTACCTCATTTATGGCTATCTCGCAGAAGGCGATGGTCGCATGGATAAGGCGTGGAGTATCGTGCGCCGCGACTTTTTCGACATCCTGACCCTTGCCGCCGCTTCGACGGTTGTGAATTTGCTCAAGAATGCCGCCAATCGAAACCGGCGGGGCGGCTTGGCGGCGGGAGTGGTGCGCGGCGCGGCAAATCTGTTGGAGGCGTTGTGGACGGAGGCTTCCTACCTCATTCTGCCTGCCATGGTGATCGATGACCTGAACCTCAAGGATGGAATGCAGAGGATTCTGAAGATCACCAAGGAGAATTTACTGCTCATCGGCATCAGCACGGTCGGCGTCCGCTGGGTGACCGGGCTGATTGGTTTTGTATTCGGTTTTGGTGGGCTGCTGCTCGCATTTGCTATTGGCGGCGGAGGGGTGTATCTGGCAGGCGGTATCAATGCGCTTTCGATTGTTGGAATCGTCATCGGCGCGCTGATCTTCTTCACGCTTGTGATGATCGCCAGTGTGATTAATTCCTATACGTCCACCGCCTACCACACCTGCCTGTATCTCTGGGCGCGCGAGGTGGAAAAGGCTCAATCCGCCGGTAGCTCCGTCCCCGTGATGGCTCCAGCTCCTCTGGCGGCAGTTTTAGGATAAGATGTGTGGAGCAGGGTCTGCTACGCCTGCTCCATGAGGATCATCATGCAACCACGACAACCCCGCCGCGAATTGATCAGCTGGGAGGAGGTGGATCGCCTTATCGACCACCTCATCCCGCAATTTCGTCGTGAATTCACCGCGATGGTGATAATCACGCGCGGCGGAATCATTCCTGGCGGTTTGCTTGCCGATGCCATGAATATCACACACATCCTCACGGCGGCGGTGGATTTTCCTGCGCAATCCGCCAGCGAAAAGTCAAAATTAATGGCATGGCCCGAGTTCATCCAATTCCCTGCCGACGACAAACTGCGCGGCAGACCCACCCTCATCGTCGACGATGTCTGGGGATCGGGGCGGACGATCACCGCGGTGAAGAATCGTGTCTCCGCGGCGGGCGGATTCCCCGAAACCTGCGTCTTGCACTTCAATCCGTATCGCAACCTGTTTGGGCATGCCCGTCCTGATTATTTTGCCGCCACCACCGACGCCTTTATCGTCTATCCGTGGGAAGTGGACCGCGGCACCGACCGGGTGTTGCTGGGCGACCTGTAGAGATGAAAACGGTCGAAACGAAACTTTCCCAACGGGTCAAAACATTACGGGAGAATGCCTATTTCAACGACCTCTCCGAGAGTCTGCTCAATGATATTGCGATGCACACCACATTGCATGAATACCAGCGTGGCGACGTGCTCATGTGGGAGGGTGATCCATGCAATGGACTGCACATCATGGAGCAAGGAAGCGCCAAGATCTACCGCATCTCCCCGCAAGGCAGGCAGTACATCGTTCGCATCCTGCAGGAGGGTGATACCTTCGCCGAAGTCCCCGCCTTCGACGGCGGCATGAATCCCGTCAATGTGGAGGCGCTGGAGACCTGTCGGGTTTGGGTGATCGAAAGCGAAAAACTGCGTGCGCTTGTGCTGGCGCATCCCACTTTCGCTCAAAAAGTGCTGGTCAACTTCGGCGAGATGTTGCGCGGCATGGTGCGCATGGTCAGTGAGATGGCGTTCTATCAGGTCACACATCGTCTGGCGCGCCTGATCAGCGAGATACCCGGCGATTCTGTCCGCGGTCCGCACTGGACGCAGGAGCAGCTTGCGGCGCGGCTTGGCACCGTCCGCGAAGTGGTTGCCCGCTCTCTGAAGGAACTGGAGCGCAGCGGCGCGATCCGCATCGAAGATCGGAAGATTCAGATTGCCGATCCGCTTCTCTTGCAGGAATGGACGCATCCTGACAGCTAAAAGACCCTGACGGTTTTCAGACCATCAGGGTCTTTTAGCTGGATGCGACTCTTTCCAAGCCGGTCATTGCTTCCGCTTAAGAGAGCGCCTCGAACTCTGAGACTGTGAAATACAACTCGTCGTCCGCGGCTTCCGTGATGAAGTCGATGCTAACATCCACGGGGAAGCCATAGGTTTCATCGTATGTCACAGTGACCTTGTCCGCCGCACCGCCGAGATCAGCCTCCAGTTCGGCAAACAGGTGGTCGATGGTCGCGAACTTGCTGAAATAATCGCGGGTACTGTCGTCGAGTGGATTCCCGCTTTGGTACTCCATCGAAACGATTTCACCATCCTTCACCTCGATGATGAGCGGCATATCTTGGGTGAAGATGCAGAAGCATCCCACGAACAGGTTGAATCGATAGTGGGAAATATTTGCATCCTGCCACTTTTCCTGGTTGCGTTCAAATTCGCTTTTACCAAGCCCGGAACAGGCGGTCAAAACGATGGCGAGAAATAACAGTAATAACTTTTTCATGGTGCAATCTCCTTCTGTTGCCTGACGAACACACATGGAAAAATGTTCCCCAAAATAAAAGCCCTCTGCCGGTGATTACCGCAGAGAGCTTTTTTCTGCCCTTGTCCTGAATAAAAATTACATGTCGTCGTGCTCCTCTTCCGGAGCGCCTTCCTTTACCTGGACATGTACTGTGATATCTTCATAGTTTTTGAAGTGCAGGACGATGTCGAACTCATCATCGATTTTGAGGTCCTGTTTGAGGTTGATAAGCATGACGTGCAGACCGCCGGGTTCGAACGCGATATCGGCATATGCCTCGAGGGGAAGGGACGGGATCATATGCATCTGCATGACATCACCATCCATTTTGCTCTCGTGGATTTCCACCACTGCCGCCACATCGGATGACGCGCCAATCAATTCATCTGGGGTCGAATCGTGGTTGTGGAGTTCGAAATACACGCCTCCATTTCCGCCCTGTGCGGCTGGACGCGCCCACGCGTTATGCACTTCGATCCCTTTTTCTCCTCCACAAGCAGTCAGCAAGAGGATGGAGACAAGTGCAACAAACAATATTTTTTTCATATCTTAATCTCCCATTGTCAAAATTTTTGATTCTGTCACCCAAGCAGGAATTGGATGGCTTCTTCCATACTGGCAAGTTTCCCGCCAAAGCCGCTCTGGAAACGCAGGGCTTCCAGTCGGGAGCCAAATGTCAAAATGGTCGGTACACAACACACGTTTAGGTCGCACCCGGTCAGGTAGATCGCCTGATTGGCGCTGATCATATGACCGTGCAGGAAATCCATCGTCATGGATTGCCAGATTCCTCTGGATTGTGTTTGCAACATCAGACCGCAATGAGCGCAACACGCGTTTTTTTGCTCGCCACTGGCGAGATGGACTATGAAAACTTTTCTCCCAACAGTGGACTTCCCGCACATCGCGCACGGATTTTTGACCAGTTCCGGTTCGGTATCTGCCAGTGCCGCGCTGCCATGCCTTTTTCGGACGTGCCCCATTTTCTCAAGCCGGTTGAGATCGCGGTGAATGGTCATGGTCGAAACAGAAAGCGCTTCGGCCAATTCCTGAATGGACGCACTGCCTTCTTTTTTCAGCCGCTCCAGTATTCCTTTTTCTCTGTCTGTGAAGGATTTGTTCATGGAAGTTATAATTTGTTATATATAACTAAATTTCACGAAATATAACAATCTTACTACGCTTTGTCAAGTTGGTTTTGGGTGACAAAAAAAAGACGCTTTCCGTTTGGGAAAGCGTCTCTCTACTGGTCAGAATTTTTACTTTGCAGGAGTTGGCTTGGGATCCATCTTGTCGTAAACGCCAGTCTCCAGCAGGGTCATATCGTTCACGGATTGTGCCGCGAGCATCTGTGCCTGCCTTGCCAGATTTGTGGATTCAGCCAGAATTTTGAGCGCATACTCAGGGTTGTGGAAACCTGTGCTGTTCTCCGCGGAGACAAAGTCCCACATGAATTGCGCCTTGCGATGCAAGTTTCTCGCCTGGTCGAGTAATGCCGCATCAGCGTTTGGGTTGGCGGCGGCAAGTTTTATAGCGTTGATGGCGTCAATGATGGCGTTCTCGGTGTCGATCTTGATGTTGGCAACCTGTTCCTGGATCAAATTCACCCGTCGGACGACATATTCACTGTCGGTGTGGCACTGTCCGCAGGCTTGCTCAGGGTTGAGCAACGGGCTATGGACATCGTGTGATGAAAATTTCGCCGCGCCTTCGCTCACGTAGGGCATATGGCAATCCGAGCAGGAGACACCCGCATTGTAGTGTGTGGAACCAGCGGTGAAAAATTCATATTCGGGATGCTGGGCCTTGAGCATGGGAGTCTTGGCATCAGGATATTCCCAATCCTTGAATCCAAGTTCTTCATAATACTCAATGATTTGATGAATCTCGGTCCCATTTGCCCAGGGGAAGGTCAGGTATTTTCCGTCGCCCTTGAAATAATACTCCACATGACAGTTGGCGCACACAACTGTCCGCATTTCCTGGCGGGTGAAATCTTCCCAATGCTTACCTTGTGCTTCAAGAGCTTCGTCCAATGCAGGGTTGGTGACAATTAACCGCATCGTCCCGGCCTCATGACAGTTTGCACAGCCGATCGTATTGTTGATGTTGGGAGTCATCTCGTTGAACGACATTTTATCGTAGGCTTCCATGCCTATTTCGGTCCACAGCCCCGGATTGTCGGAGGACTTACACGAGTAACAGGTGGCAGGCGTATGCTTGGGGTCTTCATCGTTGAGATTTAGGCGCTTGGTGGCACGCACATCCTCCAGCGCGTTCATGTGACCACGGTCGTCGTTGTAGTCCTTACTGAATGGATAGCCCCAAAAGAGAATAACCTGACGCGGGTCTTTTTCCAGCCACGAGAATTGAGATGAACCGGCGTACGTTGTATCGATGTTATTGGTCTTGGTCTTCTGAAGTGTAGACCATTGATTCGGGAAATTCTGTCCCCACAGAGAGGAATCAGGCTCCATGGCCTTGATCTCCACTAATTGCTGAAAGGCGCGTTCCTGGGGCGGCTGATTTTTCATGAACACCAGCACGCCGACCAGAACAGCCGACAACAGCACAATGATGCCAGCCAAAATGATGGTTGTGTACTTCTTCATGGATGCATTTCTCCTTGATAAAAATTATTTGACGGGATAGAGAGTCGAATCTTGATAGGGAACGCCCGATGCGCCGCGTGCACCATGCGAGACGTTGCGGTGACAATCCCAGCAATAACGACCGAACGGTTGTGCCCCCATCACCACGCTCTCAACGGTCTCCTGATGACAACGGATGCAATTCTCCTGAATGATTTCCTTGGTCTTCTCGCTTGCACGAATGGCGACCGGAATATTTCCGGTCGTAAAGGCATATACATCTTTTGCGCCCTGACGACCCTTTTCAAGGTAATAGGCAACAAAATTTTCGTGGGGCAGGTGACAATCCACACATTCGGTCCATTTCTCATGCGGTGCGTGGTACCAATTCTCATATTGCGAGTCCATCACGTGGCAGTTGGCACAGGTCTCCGGTGCACTGCCTCCGTAAGCGGGTGCATCGGTCACGAATACAAACGCTCCCAAGGCGATGACCGCCGCGGCAATTGCTATAATGAAAGGATTTTTCAGCATTCATTCACCTTTATTTATGAGATCAGCTGAATTTTATACCAAGGTTATCTAAATTGTTGTGACTTTAGTCACAAACGGCCTGAAATAATTAAGAATAGGATAAATTTACTCCAATTCGGGCTGGTAAAAAAGTGACGATTGTCATTTCTGGAAAAGACCCTCTTCTCTCAAACCTGCCCCCGTTATAGACATATTGTCTCCCCGGCTCATACTGCTATTTTGACGCGTACAATCGTCCCTTCCATGTCACCCCTTTGCGCGTCAGCACCCTCCATGCGGAGGTAAACATCATCGCCCCGAACACCGCTGCCCCCAGCGGAGTGGTTACCGCATACCACCGGGAGATTTCCATTTTTGCCGCGGTCCTGGCACGCGCATAGATCAAGTATACCCATACCAGCAGCGATTCAATGATGGTCCCGGCAGCCATCCACCCGCCTCCGGTCCGGTACCAGATGAGTCCCAGGAGGGGCCAGACAGGGAGGAACAGCGATGCCATTATCGCCAGAAATGCGCCAAACACCCCCAGCGCCAGCAACGATGGCTGATCACGTAGTCCGAGGTAGATATTCTTTGTCCAGCCTTCCCACATCTCGGGCAGGGATGTGTACATGCGCGTACGTACGATTTTCATTCCATCCGCCACTACCAGACGATACCCCTTCCATTTCACCTGTTCCGAAATTGCCTTGTCTTCCACAATGCTGTCTTGAACACTTGCATGCCCGCCAATTGCATCGTAGACCGAACGTTTGATGAGGATGAACTGCCCGTTGGCGATGGCATCCTTCCGTTTCGGGTCGTTGACTTTACGCGGTGAGAACCCAACCGATAACGCGGTCATCACCAGCGGCATGACGATCTTTTCCCAGAAGGAGCCAAGCACTTGGAAGGTCATAATGGTGAACATGTCCGCGTTGGTCTCCATCGCTTTGGCGTAGCACGAAGAGAGTGTTGCGGGGGAGAGGAACGTATCCGCATCGACAAAACAAAGCCATTCGCCGCGTGCATTGGCTGAGGCTTGGAACAAGGCATGAGGTTTGCCTGCCCAGCCCGCGGGTAGGTCTGAGCCGCCGATGGGACGGAGACGTGAATCCGTCAAAGCAATATTCTTCAGGATGAGGGGAGTCGAATCTGTCGAACGGTCATCCAGAACGATCACTTCTACGTTGGGGTAATCCTGTCCCAGTGCCGCCTCCACGCAGGCGCGGATATTGCGCTCCTCGTTGCGCGCAGGAATGCAGATCGATATCAACGGTGGATTTTGCGGAGGAGGAGACGGCTCAACGACAACATCGAGATGATACTGGTCGTGCAGCCAGTAAATGACGAAGATACCGCCGATGAACAGCGCGGTTGAAATAATAAAGCAGGCCATGAATCAGAGGACGTGCAGAATGGAACCGCGCTCGGTCTTTTCGACTTCGATGCGATTGGGAAAGGCATCCTTGAGTTCGTCGAGATGAGTGATGACGAGTATTTTGGCGAAATCGTTTTTCACGAGATTGATGGCTTCGATAAGACGCTGTCGCCCCTGTACATCCTGTGAACCGAAACCCTCATCGATGACCAGCGTTTGCAGGCGCGCGCCTTTGCGCTGCGCCAGGATTTCGGAAAGCGCCAGCCGGATCGCAAAGTTGACACGGAAGGCTTCACCGCCCGAATACATTTCGTAATCGCGTATGCCTGCCGCATCGCTGATTTGGATGTCGAGCGTTTCCTTGAGATCCTCACGCCGTTTATCTTTGTATTCCGCCTGGGTCACGAAGCGGATGGACATTTGCCCGTCGCTCAGGCGGTCGAGCAATTCATTGGCTTTGGTCTCGATTTGTGGAAGCGCCTGTTCGATGAGTAATGCCGGGACGCCGTCCTTGCCGAAGGCGCGCTCGAGCGTCTTGTGCTGAACGATCCGCTTTTGTAATAGTTCGCGTTCCTTCTCAAAATCCACTTTGCGGGCGCGCTGGATTCGGAGAACATCCACCCGCTGTCTTGCGCCGCCCAATTCACTGCGTGTTTTGTTCTCCTCCTCTCGAAGTTTGAACAATTCGCGTTCCGCCGCGTCGAGATTGGGCGCTTGTGACTCTGCTTCCTTCAAAGCCAGAAGCGCTGCGTCGTATTCTTTTTTCTGTTCTTCAAATTCTTCTTGTCTCTTTCTTCTTTCCTCTTCGATGCTTTCAATTTCGGCTTCGATCTGCCTGCTCACTTCCCTGGCAGATTTCAAATTGCTATGTTCTTCCTCCACGCTTCGCAGTTCGCCTTCTTTTTTGCGAGCATTATCGTGTGCCGCCGCGTCGTAGCCGAGTCTGGCGAGTTCCTTGTCGAGTTTGGCGAGCTGCTTTTGTTCCTCAACCGCGTACTTGCCGTTTTCCAGCAATTTTTCCACTTCCTTCAATCGTTTCCTGCCGGTTGTTTCCCATGCTTTGATGCGCGATTGCAAGGAGTCCAACCGTTCCTTGAGTTGCGAGACCTCGCTCGTGTAGCGGACGCGTTCGTTTTCAGCGGAGGCAAGTTTTGCAATCTGCGCTTCGGAATCGGCAATTTGATTTAAGATTTCAGCGGACTCTTTTTGATTGGCGCGATACCGGTCGCCTTTTTGTCTGCCTTCCTCTTCCAACTGCCTGAGCGTGGACTGGCGGTGTTCCGCGCTCAATTCCTGCCCGCACAGGGGACAGGTCGCACCGTCGGCGGATTGAAGCGCCTCGATTCGCTTTTTGAGTTGGTTCATCTCTGATTTAAGGGTCTCATTCTCCACCTTGAGCGCGGCTTGACGTTCGCGCTTGGCGTTGCGTTCAGTTTCAAGCGCGGTGCGGTGAGATATTTTGTCTTCTGTTGCGTGTAGTAAATTGGCAGCGTTTTCGATCTCGACGCTCAAGCTGTCAACCATTGAAGACTGATTGCCAATCCCTTCCTCTTCAGTCAGTAATGTTCGTTTTTCTTCTTCCAAGCGAGCCTTCTCGGCGGCGATCTTCTCCAACAGGGGAGCGCGGTCCTTTTCATGTTCGTGGAATTGTGAGGCAATTTTGTTCCACTCCTCCAATTCTTTGCGCGTCTTTTGCCACGCCTTGTACGCGGATTCGATCTCCGTGGCGCGGTTAACGAGATCGGCGTAGGAGGCGCGATCCGCTTCTTTGGCGGCGAGACGACTTTCCAGCGACACAAGAGCCGAGCGGGTGCGTTCGAGTCCGGCTTGGAGCGTTGCGGTCAATTTGCGCTGTTCGTTCAACAAGGCGGCATTCTTCTTGATATTTTCCAGAACAGATTCCTGCGCGGCGCGTGTGGAAGCCAATTGATGGAGAGCGGCTTCGAGTTCCGCCAGACGCGCTTTGCGCGTTTCTTCTTCTGCAAGTTCTGCGTCGATCTCCGCGATGCGCCCGTCGATCTCATCCACGTCGTGTTCGATGGCTTTGCGCTTTTCGGCGGTGCGGTTTTTGTATTCCTCCCATACCTCCAGCCCGAGGATGTTGCTCAGGACTTCCTTGCGTTTTCCGGCGTTCTGTTGCGTGAACTGATCTGCCTTGCCTTGGAGAAAGAAGGATGCATTGACGAAAGTCTCGTAATCGAGCCGCAGGGTCTGTTCGATGCGCGCCTGTGTATCGCGCGTGGTCTTTTCGGTAAGCGGACGCCACGCCTTCTCGCCTTTGACCTGAAATTCGAGCACCGTACTTTTGTTGCGCGGCAGAGTACGCTGGACTCGATAGGTATTGCCCTCGTACTCAAAAGTCAATGCCACTTCTGCGGCTTTGACATCGGGATGGATGTTGATGACCTCGCTGCTTTTACCGCGCGCCTCCCCGAACAACGCCCATGTGATGGCATCGAGCAGGGATGATTTACCCGCGCCATTATGCCCGGAAATGCAGGCGAGATCGAACGCGTCGAAATCGAGTTCGACCGTGTCGCGATAGGACAAAAAGCCCGAGATGCGCAGATGAAGGGGAATCATTCTATGGCGTACCCTGTATATGATGATGGATTATAATCGAACCATCATGGCTGAATCTTCCGATGTACGCGCCCGACGCCGCCTCACTTTGATTATCATCACACTTGCAACGATTCCCTGCTATTGCATCGGCTGGATCGCGATGGTGCTTGCGCCCGACCCGGCTGAACTTACCCCGACTGCAACGCTGACCTTGACGGTGACATCCGGTCCCACGGCGACCGGAACGCTTCAGATCCCAACCCTGAGCCTGACTCCGTTAATTGTTACCGGGACCATCACCAATACGCCCACCCTTACCCCGACATCGACCCTTACACCGACCCCCACGTTGTCCCATACGCCATTCCAGCCTGCGACGAACACATTTACGCCCACCCTCACCTCATCCATGACGCCGTCAATCACGCCCACTTCGACGTGGACATCCTCTCCCACCAATTCGCCCACGTTCACTCCGTCGATAACACTTACACCATCTTCTACCTCCAATACCCCCACTCCGTCCATTACACCCTTCCCATAAAATGGCAGATATTCTCCCCTTCCTGAAATCAATGCTGTCAGTTTCGGGTCTTTCAGGTTATGAAGCTCCCATTGCCAGGGTCATCAAAGAGAAATGGGACACACTGGTCGATGAAACGAGCATGAGCCGCGTGGGCTCCCTGCATGGACTTAAGAAAGGTTCCGGCAAATCGCCGCGCCCTTCTATCATGATCGCCACCCACATGGATGCCATCGGCATGATGGTTTCGAAGATCACGGATGGCTTTCTGCATATCACGAATGTCGGCAGTATCGACGTACGCGTCCTGCCCGGCGCACAGGTGACAGTCCATGCAAGCAGCGGCGAGGAACTGCCCGGCGTGATCGTCATGCCGCCTGCGAGATTGCTGCCCGAGGAGGCCGGGAACGGCGTGCTGGAAATCCGGTATTTGCTGGTGGATACGGGATTGTTGCCACGCGATGTGGAGAAAAAAGTTAAAGTCGGAGATTTGGTTTCGTTTGCAAACGAACCGCTCGAATTAGCTGGCGAGATTATCTCCGGGCATACACTCGATAACCGCGGCTCTGTTGCGGCGTTGACGGTATGTCTGGAGGAATTACAGAACAAATCCCATGTATGGGATGTGTGGGCAGTGGCCACCGTACAGGAGGAGACGAGCTACCTCGGCGCATATACTTCGGCATTTGCGCTTCGTCCGCAGATCGCCATCGCCGTGGATGGGACATTCGCGAAAGGTCCGGGCGCGAACGGTTGGCAGACCTTCCCGATGGGGAAAGGCGTTGGCCTGTGCCTCGGCCCGAACATGCATCCTTTTCTCCATGCCAAACTCAAGGAACTGGCGGACAAGCTTGAGATTCCCTGGTTTTTGGATGTGACGCCTGCCCACTCGTATACAGACGCCTATCCCATGCAGACCACTGCCGAGGGGATTCCCACTGCACTGATCGAATATCCTCTTCGCTACATGCATACGCCGGTGGAGGCAGTGGCAGTCAAAGATATTCAACGTGTGGGGCGCCTGCTGGCTGAATTCATTGCTTCCCTTGAAGCGGACTTTGTCGAATCGATCGTTTGGGAATAGCCACCATGCCCGCCTTTGGAAATGCTCAACTCAGATTGCTTGAAAAGCTGACGAATGTCATTGCGGTCTCTGGCGATGAGGCGGAAGTCCGCAAGATCGTTCTCGAGGAGATCAAGCCCCATGTAGACGATGTCCGGGTGGACGCGTTGGGGAATGTGCTGGCGATCCGCTCCGGGCGGGGAAGGAACCGCACGCGCGTCATGGTGGATGCGCACATGGATGAGGTCGGCTTTATGATCGTAGCCGATGACGGTGAGGGCATCTATCGCTTTGAAACAGTGGGTGGCATGGATGTCCGCCATCTGGTTGGAAAGCAGGTATTTGTTGGCAGGGAGTACACGCCGGGTGTGATCGGTGGGAAACCCGTCCACCTGATGGACAGCGAAGAACGCACCCGCAAGGTCCCCCCGGAAAGCCTGCGAATCGACCTGGGTCTGGGGGGCAAGGCAAAGGTCGGCGACCGCGCCGGGTTTGCGACCAAATTCCGCCGCGTCGGTCCATCCATCCTGGCGAAATCGATTGATGACCGTATCGGAATTGCCATATTGATCGAATTGGTCAAACATTCGCCGCCGAATATCGACCTATGTGCGGCATTCACCGTGCAGGAGGAGATCGGTCTGCGCGGCGCGAAAGTGGCGGCGCAACATTTCGACCCGGATATGGCAATCGCTGTGGATTCGACTCCCGCCAACGACCTGCCCGCGTTTGACGGCAGCGAGAACGTGAATTACAACACGAAGCTGGGATTGGGTCCCGCCATCTACATTGCGGACGGTTCGACCCTTCACGACCCGCGGCTGGTTCGCTTTCTCAGGGAGGTGGGCGATGCTGAAAAGATTCCCTATCAATTCCGCCAACCGGGCGGTGGAGGTACGAACTCGGGCGCGATCCAAAGAGCCCTGGCTGGGATCCCCTCTGTATCGGTCTCCGTCCCGCATCGTTACACTCATTCACCGGTCAGTGTCGCCCGCGTGGACGATTGGAAGAATACCCTTGCCCTGCTCCATGCCGCGCTGAAGAAAATCACACCATCTTTGCTCGCTGCCCGGTAAATTCTTGCCTGCTCACTTTATAGGTGTTGAATGAACGGATTAATTGCTCTTGTCGGCTCTGGCGAATATCTGCCCGTGATGGAAGATGTGGACCGCCACCTGCTTGCCAGCCTGAATCTGAATGGACAGAGACCCCGCGTTGTTTGTCTTCCGACCGCGGCTGGGCAGGAAGGCGATGAAAGCGTCAATCGCTGGTCGCGTATGGGCGTGGAACATTTCCAAAAACTTGGCGCGGAGGTGACTGCACTCCGCATCATCAATAAGGAGACTGCGAACGACCCTCAGCACGAGTCTATGCTGGAGCGTGCAGACCTCATCTACTTCTCCGGTGGCAATCCGCAATACCTGCACGATACCTTGCAAGGGTCACTGGCATGGACCGCCTTGCAGAAGGCGTGGAGCCGGGGCGCGGTGTATGCGGGCTGCTCGGCGGGCGCGATGATACTGGCGAAACGCATCCCGAGTTTTCGTCTGTTTGGAACAGTGGATGGCTTCGGCATTGTGCCTGCGCAGTACATCATGCCGCATTTTGATGCCATTCCAGCCATGTTCAAGCCGCTCATCTCGGTGTTGAAGTCGCGGCTCAAAAAAGGCGAGCGCATGATCGGCATAGACGAAGATACCGCCCTCGTGGGACGCCTCGGCGGCGGATGGAAAGTCATGGGCAAAAGCAGAGTGCATGTCTTTACGCACAATGGAAACCAAACCTACGAAAACGGACAACCCGTCCCGCTGGATTGAACACTGAGTGACACAACCATTCAACTAATTGACCAGGAACCTACACTGATGAAAAAACTCCTCAAGCAGCTCACCGAGACCTTTGGACCTTCCGGCTACGAAGAAAGCATCCGCAAGATTGTGATGGCGGAGGTCAAGCCTTTTGCTGACGAGATTCGGGTGGACGCGCTCGGCAACCTAATCGCCCGGAAACGACCGGCGAAGGCAACCAAAGAGGCAAAGAAGGTCATGATTGCCGCCCACATGGACGAGATTGGTCTCATGGTTAGTCATGTCGATGAGAAAGGCTTCGTCCGTTTTTCGCCCATCGGCGGCGTGTTTAGAAGATACGTGGTCGGTGGACGCGTCCAATTCCTGAACGGGGTGCAGGGTGTAATTGGATATGACCGTCTGGATAACATGAACGAACTCCCCACGCTCGACAAGGTCTACATCGATGTTGGCGCGACGAGTAAAAACGATTGTCCTGTGAAAGTAGGCGATGTCGCTGCGTTTGACCGACCCTTCACCGAAATGGGGAGTCGCCTTGTCGCCAAATCCATGGACAACCGCGTAGGCGTGCTGGTTGCCATTGAGTCGTTGCGCGCGTTGAAATCCACGCCGCACGATGTATATTTCGTGTTCACCACACAAGAGGAGGTTGGCGTGCGCGGCGCAGGCACCTCTGCCTACGGCGTCGATCCCGACATCGGCATTGCCGTTGACGTAACCCCCTCCGCCGATACGCCCAACGCGCTCAAGATGGATATGGCGTTGGGCAGAGGTCCGTGTGTCAAGATCCAGGACCCTGGGGCGATCTCAGACCCGCGCGTTGTCAAATGGATGATCACCGCCGCGGAGAAGAACAAGATTCCCTATCAACGGGAGGTTCTCCTGCTTGGCGGCACCGATGCCCGCGCGATCCAGATCACACGTGCCGGTGTCCCCTCAGGATGTATTTCCGTTCCCGTTCGATATGTGCATTCGCCGTCTGAAATGGTGGAGTTTTCCGATGTGCAAAACTCGGTCAAACTTCTGACTGCGCTTCTACGCACCCCGATCGATCTGGGATAAATGCTCCATACCATTCGACTCCTCATTCTTGCAGGATTGCTGTTTAGTGCGGGATGCTCCTCCCTTCCCCCGCTTCCTCCCACAGCGACATCTGTTCCCGTCAAGGAAGCCACTTCCACGCCCCAGCCTGTTCCGACCCAAACTGGGTCTTCCCAACCCCAGGCGCGTATCCTGCGCATCTGGTTTCCGCCGCGTTTCGACCCAAATTCCGGCACCGAGGCGGCGAACCTGCTCAAACAGAGACTTCTCGATTTCGAGACTCGCCACCCAGGACTCAAGGTCGAGGTCCGTATCAAAGCTGAGGAGGGTGAGACAGGCCTGTTGAATTCGCTATCCATCACGAACATCGCGGCATCATCCGCCCTGCCTGACCTTGTGGCGTTGCCTCGTCCCGCGCTTGAAGCCGCGGCATTGAAGGGGCTCCTGCATCCCGTCGACGGATTATCCACTATATTGCAGGATCCAAACTGGTACGGGTATGCGCGTGAATTGGGACATATTCAAAATATCGGCTATGGCTTACCGTTTGCGGGTGATGCCATGGTTCTGCTGTATGGCTCGGAGATCGAAGACGGGGTTACGTGGGAGAATATCTTCACTAACAAGAATAGATTATCTTTTCCGGCAGCCAACCCACAGGGATTGTTCGGACTGTCACTGTATATTTCTGCTGGCGGTGAGATTGTGGATTCAAACGGTCTGCCCACGCTGGATCAAGAGGCTCTGACGAAAGTCCTTGTTTGGGTGCAGGAGGGTCTATTTGCCGGGACTCTATCGCCCTCATTGAGGAACATATCTACAGAAGAGCAGGTCAAATCAGCGTATCGTGCGGGTGATGCAGACATGGCAATTGCCTGGGCGTCGGACCTCCCGGCTTTTGGGTTCATCGCTCCGGTGCCCGGGTTGGGTGGTGTTAGTCATTCGTTTGCAACAGGATGGGTTTGGGCGCTGGCAGGTTCCAATCCGGAACATCAACAAGTAGCGATTGAGCTTGCGGAATATCTGATCGAGGATGATTTTCTTGCGGCGTGGCTGCGCAATGACGGCTTTCTTCCCGTCCGCTTGTCCACAGGCGATCCGGCTGTGTCTTCCATCTTTGACCCGGTCATTGAGTCGGCGCAGGTGATCCCCTCCAATTCTGTGCTACAGGTACTGGGGCCGCTCATGCAGGAGGCGTTGATCCGCGTGTTAAACGGCGAACAACCCGAAACCGTGGCGGGAAGCGTGGTCGAAAAACTGAAATGAGCTGACTGCCAGAGGGGATGCATTAAGAATCGGCTTGTTTAAGTCCATGCCCACAGCATCCATAAGACAATCATCGAGATGCCGATCACAAACCTTGCGCCGAATGCCCAGCCCCAGCCGATCATGTAGGCTTTGGTGGAGGCGATGGCGGCGTCTCGATTCTTGAGCCTGTTTAGCTCGGCAAGGAACAACCCCAGCGGCGCGGCAAAGAGACCAATCAACGGTGTGAAGAAAATGCTGGCGACAATCCCCACTCCGAATGCAAGGAGAATGGAACTCCACGGAACAAAATGGTCGCGCATTTTGCGGGCGATAATGATGTTATCAATGATATTTCCGCCGATCATCAGGGTGGTGATGATGGCAAAGGCAAGCCAGTCCCAGCCGGTCATGAGCGCGCGTGAACTTTGGATGAGCGCATAGACCAGTGTGGCAAGCCACATGACCGTGAGGCCGGGAAAAACCGGCACGATCAGACCGACCAGCCCGATCAGCAGCACGAAGAGGGTGATGGTTTCGAGAGCGATATCGAAGATAAAAATGAGCCAATCGGGCATGGTTTTCCTTTTGGAGACTTACGGTTTGATGACGTCCACGCCGCCCATCCACGGGCGGAGGACTTCGGGTACCATGATCGAGCCGTCCGCCTGCTGGTAATTCTCCATGACGGCGATCAGGGTACGGGGTAGACCGAGCCCCGATCCATTCAGGGTGTGGAGCAGGCGTACCTTGCCGCCGTCTGCCGGGCGATACTTAATATTCGCACGACGCGCCTGGAAGTCGCGAACGTTCGAGACGGACGACACTTCCAACCATTCGTTGCACCCCGGCGCCCAGACTTCAATATCGTAGGTGATGGCTGAACCGAAGCCAATGTCGCCCGTGCAAAGCTGCTTGACGCGATAGATCAGTCCCAGCGCGGCGCAAGTCGCTTCGGCATCTTCGCGCATCTTTTCGAGCAGGGCGTCCGAATCTTCCGGCTTGGCATAGATATACATTTCAACCTTGTCGAACTGATGTCCGCGTTTGATGCCGCGCACATCGCGTCCTGCGCTCATTTTCTCGCGCCGAAAACAGGGAGTGTAAGCGGTGTACATCAGCGGCAGTTGCGCCTCGTCGAGAATCTCGCCCATGTGCAGACCTGTTAGCGGAACTTCAGCGGTCGGTACGAAGTACAGCTCCTCTTCGTGATCCTTGTACAAGTTGTCGGCAAACTTGGGCAATTGTCCCGCGCCGAAGACGGTGTCGTACTTCACCATGAAGGGCAGATATTTTTCGGTATAGCCCTGGCGGATATGCAGGTCAAGCATGAAGGCGATCAGGGCGCGTTGCAGTCGTGCGCCCACGCCGCTTAGTACGTAGAAGCGCGAGCCGGTGATCTTGGTGCCGCGTTCGAAGTCGATGACGCCGAGCGCGGGTCCGAGGTCCCAGTGAGGTTTGGGCTCGAAGTCGAATTCAGGGATTTGTCCGACCGTTCGAAGAACAATGTTTTCCTCTTCAGATGCGCCGACTGGCGTGCGTTCATCGGGGATGTTGGGCAGGGCGCTGGTCAATGCTGTTAATTCCGCCTCCACACCTGCCACTTCTTTGTCGAGCGCGGCGATCCTGTCGCCGACCTCACGCATGGCAGCGATCTTCTTCTCGCGTTCTGAGGCATCTTTCATTTTGCCAATTTCTTTGGAGACGGCATTGCGCTCTGCTTTGAGCCGCTCCACTTCAGTGAGAAGATTCCGGCGTTTTTCGTCCAGCCTGAGGATGTCATCGACAGAAGTCGATTCCATTTGGCGATTTCTGAGCGCCGTGCGAATAAGGTCGGGATTTTCGCGGATCAGATTGATATCCAACATACTGCACCTCCGTGCGGAATAGAATACGCCCCCGGTCCATTTGCAGGACGAGGGGGCGTCTCGTGGTGCCACCTGCTTTCATTATTACCCCCTCTCCTGTTGGGAGAGGGCCGGGGTGATGTCTTTTCACGGCAATAATCTCAGACTTGCGCTGTAACGGGCGCTCGCGTCCCTCTTACGGCAGCGGATTCGCGTGCCCCTGCGAGGGAGACGTGGCGAAGGGGATTTCACCGCTTAACCTGCCGCTTCTCACCAGCCAGCGACTCTCTGAAAGGGAGGGCGGTTACTTGTCTTCGCGCGGTCTTGTTGGGCGTGATTATACACTCCCCAGGAAGAGTGTCAAGAATCAACCATCAGAGGAGATGAAGATTGGATGCGGTGTCAGCATTCGGCCGGTTGGACGCGTTGATTTTGTCCAAAAAGCGGCGCGTAAGTTGTGGTATATTTTGGATAGGAGTCAACCATGAACGAACGTATCTTGATCATTGAAGATGACCAACAGATTCTAAAGCTGCTTCAGCGCGGTCTGGCATACGAAGGATACACCGTGGACACCGCAACCGATGGACGCATGGGTTTAATTCTGGCGCGCGACCATACTCCTGATATTGTGATTCTGGATTGGATGTTACCCGGCATGGACGGGCTGGAGGTTTGTCATCGTTTGCGCACGGGCGGCTCCATCCCGATCCTGATGCTTACCGCCAAGGATACCGTGCAGGACCGTATTCAAGGATTGGATGCGGGCGCGGATGATTACATGATCAAGCCGTTCAATCTCGACGAATTGCTGGCGCGTGTTCGGGCCTTGTTGCGCAGAACTCAGCCGGAGCGCGTGCCGGTCTTGAAGTTTGCCGACCTTTCGCTGGATACCGGCTCGCGGCAGGCATCGCGCGGCAATCGTTCCATTTCGTTGACTGCCAAGGAATATGAACTGCTCGAGTTGTTTCTGCGTCATCCCAAGCAGGTGTTGACTCGTGAAGTGATCTTTGACCGTGTGTGGGGGTACGATTTCGGCGGCGAAAGCAATGTGCTTGAAGTGTATATCCGCTACCTGAGACAAAAGCTGGAAGGTGAAGGGGAAGCCCGCCTTATTCATACCGTGCGCGGGGTGGGGTATGTCCTGCGCGAAAATCCGTAATCTGTTGTTTTCCGGTTCCATTCTGTAATGTCATTGCGCCTCCGACTGACCTTGTTGTATTCAACACTGACGGGAGGCGTTTTGCTTGTTTTTGCTGCGGCGGTTATTTACGTTTTCAATGCCTTGTTGTTCAACCAGATCGACAATACATTGGAAAGTTCGGCGTATATCATCATCCGTGAGATGAAGATGACCTCATTGGGCAGGGTTGAACCTGACCTGTCTTCCGCGGACATCAATTCGGATGTTTCGGTGCAGGTATGGGGATTGGACAACGAACTCCAGTCAAGCCTACGCCTGCCCGAAGGTTACTATGACAGGCCGTTCGACCGCGTGGGGTTGCGGGAAAATAACCCGGTCTATCGCGAGATAAGCAATAACGGAAAACATTTGCGGGTGCTCAGTGTTCCTTTGGAATTGAATGGACATAAGATCTGGGTGCTTCAACTTGCCGCGGACCTGTCCGAGGTGGATGTTGCCCGGGTGGGACTCATCAATATTATTTCCGTGTTGCTGTTGGTTGCCGTTCTGTTCTCTGGGGTGGTCGCGTGGTTCACGCTTGGGCAAACGCTCAAGCCATTGAAAGCCATCACTGACGCCGCGGAGCAGATCAATCGTGCAGATGACCTTTCGCGCCGCCTTCCGTCTGGCGGAACGGGCAATGATGAAATCGGAGACCTGGTCAGCTCATTCAACCAGACCCTCGAGAGGCTCGAGGCACTGTTCACTTCGCAACAACGTTTCCTCGCGGATGTCAGCCACGAATTGCGCACGCCGCTGACCGTAATCAAGGGCAATGTGGACTTGATGCGACGCATGAGGGTTCTTGATGAGGAATCGCTGACGAGCATCGACCAGGAGGCGGGGCGGTTGACGCGCCTCGTTGGCGGGTTGTTGATGCTGGCACAGGCAGAATCCGGAAGGCTCACGCTCAATATGAAGCAGGTCGAATTGGATCTGCTGTTGACCGAGGTGTTCCAGGAGATGAGCATCCTCGCCGGGAGCAAGGTGCATGTGCATTTGAATGAAATCGACCAGGTGTTTGTGAATGGAGACCGTGACCGACTCAAACAGGTGTTGATCAACCTTGCGGCGAACGCCATCCAGTACACACCGCAGGGAGGAGACGTGTTTCTCAGCCTCGAAAAGATCCGTGACCAGGCGCGCATCATTGTCCGGGATACCGGACCGGGCATTTCACCCGAAGACCTGCCTCACATTTTCGACCGCTTCTACCGCGCCGAAAAGTCGCGCACGCGCGGAAAGTCCACCGGGTTTGGTCTGGGACTCTCTATTGCGCACTGGATCGTAGAGCATCACGGTGGACGCATCGAGGTGGAGTCGAAGGAGGGCAAAGGCACAACCTTTGCCATCTGGTTGCCGGCATTGAATGTCAAAGGGGAAAAGACTCTGCCGCTAGGGAATTAATCCCAATCTTTCACTTGCCTGCCTACAGAGTCCCGTTCCATATTTTTGATACCACTCATGAAGCATTGCGCTGGATGTTTTGCCGCTTTGCGCATCTTCATAAATTGGCGCGCCGTAATATACGTATCGTTTCGTCTCTGCCGCCCAACTCCATTCGCTGCGCGATATAACCCCGATCCCGCCGTTGTAACCGGCAAGCGCCAGGCGTGGGTTTCCATTCGCTGTGCTGAGAGAACGAGAGAGGTAGTTCAATCCACGCAGGGCATTCGTTTCAGGGTTGTAGGGATTCTCGCCGAAATGGAAATGAAACGGCATCACCTGGAATAACCCCATCGCTCCGGCGCGGGAAGTGGCGCGCGGATCGCCGCAAGATTCGATCTGCATGACAACGGCAACCAGGTTCGGGTCCAGAGAGGAGGCGCTTGCCCAGCGGACGATGTCGTTTCCCCAGTATTGAATTTCCTTCGTGAAGATGGGAGAGAGCGCGGAGGTGGCGGGCGCTGTCACGGCGACAACTACATTGGGGGCGGACGCCACGACCGGTGTTGCTGGGATGTTGAATGCAAAGGCGGTCAATAGGCAGGCGATGAGTAGTACGCTGAGTGGCGGGAGGATATAAAAAGACAAACAGCCGCTCTCCTCTGGGTCCGCGGCTGTCTGCCAATCGTCGTATGTGCGGGTGCGAGCACGGGGCATGGTGGGTTCCTTATCGATGAATTTCGGGGACCCGAGCTCGAAATGAGTTCGGATATTCAGTTGGCGGTGAAAACTAGGCGTCGTAAGAGCGGTCGTTGTTCTGTCCGGAGAGGTTGTGGTAGGTGGGTTCCGGGCGGACGAATGACTGCTGCACGGGTGGTTTGGGTGCAGGACGGAATGTGTTGGGTTGTGCCTGCATGGATGGTGTGGTCGGCACTGGGCGGTTCACTGTGGAGGCGGAGCGCAGTACAGGCTGGCTGGATGGGCGGTAGGTCTGAGTCTGCGCGGGTTGGGGGGCATTGTAGGCTCGGCGTTCATCTGTGGTGAACAGCTTATCACCAGCCAGCGAGAACGTCCCGATGATGAGCACGCGGATGAGCAAAACCATGCCAGCCACGAAGACCGGGACGATCTTGGTCATGGTCTCGCTGCTAATCACCGCTCCGCCTGCCTGACTGGAATGGTTGACAATGGCGACCGAAACACCCCACCAGGTGAGGGATGCGTTGAACATGGCAGCCAGCAGCCACGCGCCGAAAAGGTACCAGACCTCTTTAGGCTCATCCACACCCTGTTCAGGGGTGAAGATTCGGGCGATCCCGGCGAAATCGATGCCGCAGAAGGCAATTGCAAGAATGGTTGCCCAACGCATGTTCGCGAATGACAGATCGCCGAGTACGTCAAGCAGGGCAAATTGGGTGGTGCTGAAGTTGAAGATCTCGAACGCCAGCAGAGCTCCAATGATCATTATTCCCCAGGCTGCGCCGCGGTTGAATCGGCGCCCACGGGTCAGGTCACGAAAGAGGGCTGCCAGTCCATCCCCGGTATTTCTTCGGTAAGTAGTCATCTCGACCTCCTTTGTCGAATAATAGGACAACTGAGGTGGAGTATAGAACAAGTGTTCTATATTGTCAAGGCAAAAACCCCTGAACTACCCCCATTTTTTCTATCCGCGTTTCCTTTTTCCTGCCTGCCGGAGTGCCCGCGCGATCTGCGCCGCAAGCCGGGCATTGTTCAACAGCAGGGACAGGTTCGCACGCATCGACTTGCCCTTGGTCAGCTCGTTAATTCTTTGGAGCAGAAACGGCGTGACCTCCTGCCCGTGTTTTCCCTTCTCTTGCGCTTCTTTATTTGCCTGCCTGATAAACGGCTCCATCTCGGACGATGGGATGGCATCCGTTTCAGGGACTGGGTTCGCCACGAGGACCGCGCTCTGCAACCCCGCCTCCCAATGCATTTTCGCAAAATCGACGATATCCTGTGGGTTGTCGAGTTTCTCCGTGACGCTAAGTCCACTTTCGCGCGAAAAGAACGCAGGAAAATCATCCGTGCCGTAGCCGATCACGGGAACGCTCATCGTTTCGAGATATTCCAAGGTGGCAGGCAGGTCAAGGATCGCCTTGGCGCCCGCGCAAACCACGATCATCGGGATGGACGCCAGAGCCTGCAAATCGGCTGAAATATCGAAGTGTGATTCGCGGTGCACGCCGCCGATCCCCCCGGTGGCGAAGACTTTGATACCCACATGTTTGCAGGCGAGCATCGTCCCGGCGACTGTCGTCCCGCCGCAGGCTTCATTCGTGATGACCGCAGCGTATTCGCGCGGACTCACCTTGTACGGTTCCTTTTCGTTTGACAGCCTCTCCAGTTCGGCATCTGTCATACCGACATGGAGATACCCGTCGAGAAAACCGATGGTGGCGGGAGTCGCCCCTTCCTCCCGGACGGCACGTTCCATATCGCGCGCCAGTTGCAGGTTTTGCGGGCGCGGCAATCCGTGAGTCAACACAGTCGATTCGAGGGCGACGATGGGCAGGGGAATGCTCATCGCCCGTTTAACGTCATTGGATTTGATGATGTTGTCTGTGAATGGCATGATTTGTTCAACCAAAATTATGATAGACCAATCCAGCGCAAGCCCAGGATATCGTCGATGTGCGAAATTGCCTGCCGCAGATTGGGTGACACCGCCTCTCCGTTTGCCTTCATAAGCTCTGCAACTTCGATTAGCTGCTGGCGGTAATCCAATAGAAGGAGGCGAATCGCGCTTCGTCTGTCATCTGTATCCGAAACCTTATTGTAGGATTCGACGGGCACATCTTGAATCAGGGACATCATTTTCAGCAGGATGGTCTCTTTTTCGAATTTGTTCAAGGCATCATCACTGCCTTTGCCCAGGTTTTCCCGGCTCAATTTCCATGCTTCGAGGTGTTTTTCAGGAACGATTTCGATAGGCGTCTTCCAGGTGCCGACGCCGATCCAATGCAACTCAACGCCCTTATCCCGTGCGCTTTTTGTAAACTCATCTGCAAATTGCGTGAACAGATTCGTGATCTTGTAACGCGGCATGAATTCGGGAGCCCGTTTCGTTTCTTTTCCTTTGGATGTGTCCTCTGCAAGCGTAGCCAATCGACTTTCCTCTTTGGCAAGCAATTCCTCGCGCTGTTTGGCTTTTTCGATTTCCGGCTGCCCGATGCTTGCCAGATACACGGTAAGATTACGTTCGCTCATGAAACCACCCAGTTTGCCACGAATCAGACCGATCATGTTGTTGATCCATGAGAATTCGAAAGCAGATGGGTTGGGCTGATCGGGGGTCACTTTCGACCCAGCGCTGTAAACAAGCCGTTCGATGGCCTTCTCGTCGAACGGATACGGTTCCTCGATGGTTGGTTTCTTTCCATTTCGATGAACACTGAACATCAATCTCACATCTATTGCTGTGATTGGGATTCCATCCAAACTGCGGCTTTTCACTGAAGGCGACTTGTCATCCTGGTCGCGCAAGTCAACGTAATGATCGCGAATGTCGATTGCCTGGCGGAAACGCTCAAATCCCTCGAGAGTGGCTTTACCGCCTTTTTCCTTCCCTGTGGGACCAATAACGTGAGGAGTGCCATCAGGCTTTTCGAACAGGGCAACAGAATCCAGGTCAACAATAACCTTGCCGGGACCGCCGATCAAATAGTTTGGCGAGGAGCGATGCTCATCGTAAATTTCCCCTTTCGTGATGCGGATCACATCATCACTCCCAGTCAATGCGACCTCCATGATGAATCTTCTGGCAACCGATACATCATTCAGTTCAAAGATATCTGACAGATATAACCCGGCGGAATGAAGTGCAATGAAGAAAGCCGCAAGAAAAATGGGGAGGTATTGCAGGGTGCGCGGATTGGTGTAGGCTCCGAGTACGAAGAAAGCGAATTCAGCGATTGCGTCTCTGCCCTGGAGTTGAAGAGATTCTGCATACATCGGATTCAATAGATATCGGAACAGCGATTGAGTGTAAGTGACCCAATTAGCCAGGGAATACTCCTCGGTCACGATAATGCTGACTACGAAACCACTGAGGATGAAGATAAAGAGCAGATAAGACATCCGATTCCGGGCTTTTTCAGGTCTCAGATCGAATATCCGGTTCAGGAACGCGTCTCTCAGCCGAGTGAACAACTCCTCGAACAGGCGTCGTTCCTTTTGCAAGGCGGTTTCGGTGACGGGAGGCGTGGGTGTGGTCATTTTCCGTCCGCCTCAATCCATTTGATCATGTCTTCGATGTCCTGCATTTCCGTGGTCATTCGACGTCGCAATTGTTCATTGCTGCGGATCAGGGCATGCGAGCGCAGGATCAGTGCCTTGAGTGCCCCCTTGGGACTGGGTTTCCCGGCTTTTGCCAGATCGTTAATCTCACGGCTCAATGCCTCGACGTATTGCCGTTTTGCCTTCTCTTCAGCGGCTTTTTCAATGATGTTCCTGCGCCGGTCGATTTGCTCGCTCTCAGCCTTGGCATTGCTCAGCCAAGAGGCGTTCCAAGCTTTGATGATCGACTCTTCCACGGTAGGGTTGAAACGCGGATTGTTGATGCTTACACTGAGGACCTTCAGCCCGCGATCTTTCAACAAATAATACTCCGGACTCATGATCGTACCTTCGCCGCGGCGACCGGTGTCATCGAGAATGTCCACTTCCGCCTGGGTGAGGCGCGCCTTGACCATGTCATTGATTACCTGGAGGGCGGTCTTCTTTTGGGGTTCACTCTTGGTCTTTGCAGGCTGGAACACGGGCGGTTGTGAAGATACCGTCTCTTTTTTCTTATCCTCCTCTTTTTTCTCCAGCCACTTGATTATCCTGTCCATGCGTACATTAAGAAAGCGGAGCATCGCTGTCAGAGCATCCTGCAGAGTCTCCCGGTTCGCGCTCATCTGAATGGGCTGGCTTAGCAGATCCACCTCTTCCTCTGTCGGTTCAGGCAGTTGGGGCGGCGGCGGTGGGACCACCTGATCGGGTTTGAACAACTCATCGAGCGTGAATTTGGCGGCGTATTCGCGCCACACATCCACTGCCAGAACAGCCGGAAGCTGGTTCCATGCCACGCGATGGCGGGGCGAATCGGGTCGTTCATTGGGTTTGATTCCCTCGCCAAGAATCGCCTTGCGTACGGCTTCTTTATCTTTTTCCTCGTTCTCTTTATCCTTTTTGGTAATCCCCGTTCGGAATCCGAACCGGGAGCCAGGTTGCCCCTCTTTCGGGAACCCAGTATCCACCCGGAATGTTACCGAGATGTTGGGGACGATTTCGATACCATCCCGTGTCAGCGCACTGACTTGCTTGCGGCGATCTTGCACCGCGTTAAATTCCGCATCGTCCTGCCCCTCTTTTTTGTCATCGAAGGGTTTGTCTGTTTCTTTCGGCCCGATGGATTGTGATTGGTTGTGCAGGTCAACCGTTCCTGCCAGAAATTCCTTGTTCTCGATGAAATGCACCCCAGGACCGATCGTCCGTTTAACGGCTACCGCTGTGCGGATGACTGCCGCGCTGGCTGAATCCAGCCACAACACCCCGGGTCCTTTTTTTCTTTCCTCGCCTTCGCGCATGACCAGATGCCCGTCGCGAATAAAGATGGCGGGACCGTGACCGCCGAAGAGGTAGGTGATCAGACGGTCAAAGATTTTCTGCCGGTCGCGGAACGTGCGCACAGGCAGAACAAATTGTGCAAAAAACGCCATCCATAAGACCAGCAATAAAGGAAAGACACAGACCAGGTCTATGAAAATATCCACCTCGCTGGCGACGAAGCCACCCATGCGAACGATTTGCCAGCCATAGACCACGAATAGAATAATCAGCCAGCCGGCGATATAGAACCATGGTCTTTTGTAGAAGGGGGTATCGTCCATGTTGTTGAATTTTATATCAAAACTCACTAAATAGCCAACGGGTAAATCCAGTTACAATTGAAATCATGCTCCACGTTGAGTTTCACTGCCATACAAATGCTTCCAAAGACTCCCTGACCACCCCACAAGAATTGGTGGAGACCTGCCGCCGAAAGAAAATCGACCGCGTGATTGTTACCGACCATAATTCCATCGCGGGAGCGCGGGCGGCTCAGGCGCTGGACCCGGAGCGGGTCATTGTGGGGGAGGAGATTATGACCACCAAAGGCGAAATTCTTGCCGCGTTTGTGGCGGAGGAGGTCCCTGTGGGGCTGACGCCGCAGGAAACGATCCAGAGGCTGCGGGAGCAGGGCGCGTTCATCAGCGTTTCGCACCCGTTCGACCGATTCCGTTCGGGCGGCTGGAGGGAGCCTGACTTGCTCGAGATCCTGCCTTTGGTCGACGCGATCGAAGTGTACAACTCGCGGTGTATGCTTCCCGCCTTCAACCGCGAGGCGCGCTGGTTTGCGGAAAAACATAACATACCGGGAACGGTCGGGTCGGACGCGCACGCGGCGTTCGAACTGGGGCGAAGTGTCCTTTTGCTGGAGACGTTCGAGGGTCCGGATGGGATGCGAAAAGTCATCCGAAACGGAGTTCGAAGGACGCGCTGGTCGCCTCCGTGGTTCCATTTTACATCCCGGTATGCCTCCATTCAAAAGAAACAAAAAGAGTCTTGACATGGATTTTCAGGCGTGATAATCTTGGATGCACGTGCCCGGTACGCCTTCGAAAGCGGTGAGGCGAACGGGCATAAATTTTTTCTCAGCAGGAGAGTTGTAAGATGTCAGAACGTTTTGTTGGAACCGTGAAGTGGTTCAACGCCACAAAGGGCTATGGCTTCATTGGCCGAGAGAATGGCGAAGATGTGTTCGTTCACTTCAGCGCTATTCAGTCCGATGGCTACCGCAAGCTCGAGGCTGAACAGAAGGTGGAGTTTTCCATCGAGGAAGGTCCGAAAGGTCTGCAGGCTGCCAACGTGGTGCCCCTCTCGTAAGACTGCTGTACAGTTTTGCGAACCGAACAGAGTTGCCGTGAGGCAGCTCTGTTTTTTTAATCTTTCTCTTAGAATTTTGACCTGAATAATAGGAAATTATGGGGATATGGTCATTTCATTATTGTAATTTTATGGTTATTTTCATCATTTGTATTTTATTTCCATACGTTTCATAATAATTGGCAGTAACTTTTTTCACCCTTTGACGACTTCTGGTTATATATGGGACTATTTTCAATTCTCAAACGTGATGCGGATAGACATACGGTTCTTTCTGCGGGACATGTGGTCCCGGATTCCGCCCGTTGTGTGCAGTGCGGAATCTGTTCCTACAATTGCCCGATTGGCATCGATGTCCGCGGTCATGCCTGGCGCGGTGCGCCGGTCATTCACAGCCAATGCCTGACCTGCGGCGAATGCGTGGCGCGTTGTCCGCGCGGGGTGCTCCGCTTCGAGAAGACGGATTTATTCATCGGGAGGGAATCGTGAGATACGTCATTGTCGGCTTTGGCGTTGCGGGCATCGCGGCAATCGAAGCGATCCGTTCGGTGGACAAAGAGAACGAGATTGTGCTTGTTGGAGACGACCCAAATGGGTTCTATTCCCGTCCCGGACTGGCGTATTTTCTCACTGGCGAGCTGCATGATAAAGCGCTTTATCCGCGTACGGCGAACGATTTCAAACGATTGCGGTTCAATACCATTCGCGGGCGGGTGACAAGGATCGTACGCGAAAAGCAGGAATTGGAGATCGAGGGTAAACCGCCGCTGATGTACGATCGTCTGTTGTTGGCTGTGGGGGCGCAGGCAATGCCCCTCGAAGTGCCCGGAGCGAACCTGGACGGCGTGCTCAAACTCGACCATCTGGAAGATGCGAAGAAAATTCTGAAGTATGCGCGCCGCGGTAAAACAGCTGTTGTGGTGGGCGGCGGGATCACTGCTCTTGAGCTTGTGGAGGGATTCGTCGCCCGCGGGGTGAAGGTTCATTATTTATTGCGCGGCGACCGATATTGGAGCAATGTTCTCGACGAGCAGGAATCGAGAATTGTGGAACACCGTTTAGAGGAAGAGGATGTAGCCCTGCACTATCATGCCGAGGTTACCGAGGTCATCGGCAGGAATGGGCGCGTTCATGGTATCCGCCTGTTGGATGGCAAAGTGCTGAAATGCGATCTTGTGGCGTATGCCATTGGAATTCGGGCAAGAACCGAACTGGCAAAACAATCCGGGCTTGCCATTGACCGCGGCATCCTGGTGAATGAGTATTTGCAGACGAATGACCCCATCATCTTTGCGGCTGGCGATGTGGCACAGGCATACGATCCGCTGACAAAACGCTCCATTCTGGACAGTTTGTGGGGACCTGCGCGCCAACAGGGATACACCGCCGGGTTGAACATGGCTGGCAAAAAGACCGCGTATATCAAATCCGCGCCGTTCAATGTTACCCGCCTGGCAGGGTTGACAACGACCATCATCGGCACAGTTGGGCGCGGCAAGGATGACGATCTGGTGGGCATTGCACGCGGTGACAGCGAAACCTGGCGCCATCTGCCTGAGGCAATCGTGGCACAGACCGGGTTCGAGGTGAATCGACTACGTCTGTTGGTGGGGGAGAAGAAATTGCTCGGTGCAATCGTAATGGGCGACCAGAAACTGTCGTTCCCTTTGGAGAAGATCGTCTCAGGGAACGTGGACATTTCACCGATCCGCGAGAAGTTACTGGCGCCAAATGCAAGGGTGGGTGATATTGTCGCCGATTTCTGGAGCAATTATCAAACTACGGCTGTAAAGAAGTAGCCGCACCAATTTCGGAGGAGATATGCTTCGTGGAAACAAGGAACTCTGGGCAGCTTTTATTGTGATGGTGTTAATCACCGCGGCTTATGGCGTGGTGGTCTTCTTTACGCGCGAGATTCCGCCTGCCAGTGAATTGTTCGGACACGGAATTGGGATCGTCGGATTCGTCTTCATGCTGATGACCGAGACGCTGTACAGTCTCAGGAAGCGGAGTCGCAGTGTGCGTTGGGGCAGGATGTCCACCTGGTTGCAACTCCACATTTTTACGGGCTTGGTGGGTCCCTACATGGTGTTGCTGCACACCTCATGGAAATTTAACGGACTTGCCGGCGTTACCACGTTATTGACGATCATCATCGTGGTCAGCGGTTTCATCGGACGATATATTTTCACCCGTATTCCGCGCACGCTGGATGGGCTGGAGATCGAAGGCACGCTTTCGCAGGAGGCGCTCAAGCAGGCACGACGTCTCATGGCGCTCTGGCATACGATCCATATCCCGATAGGGATGGCATTGTTCATTTCCGCTTTTGTGCATATCGGAGCCGCGTTGTATTACGCTACATTCCTGAAATAACTTTATTGATATCGATAAGGAGGAGCGTATGAGAGGAGCTCGTTTAGGTTGTCTGACGGGGACTGGCATATTCGCCGCGTTGGTGACGGCTTTTGCCATCGCGGGATATGCCTTTGCGAGCGGCGGGACGATGTTCAGCCCCGGCTCGCTCAATTCTGAGCGGGGACTGCCTTTGGGCGGCGTTTCCTCCCATGCCGAAATCGCCGGTGACTGCGGGTCCTGTCATTCCGCCCCATGGGAGCCTGGAACCATGGATGACCGCTGTATCGCCTGCCATGCAGATATCACCGCACAGATGGGTGATCTCCTGACCGAGCACGGCAGAATGTACGCCATCGACCCGGAGGCACAATGTCGCGACTGTCACACGGAACATCATGGCCCTGACGCGTTATTGACTGTGCTGGACGGCTGGAAGTATCCGCACGAGTTATCGGGATACATGTTGGACGCGCACCAATTCAAGGCTGAGAAGGAAGCGTTCAAATGCGCGGATTGTCACGCCGCGGATGTAACAGTCTTTGACCTGAACGTCTGCTCTGCATGTCACCGTCTGCGTGATGCCGTGTTTATGGTGGATCACGTTGCCGCGTATGGAGCATCCTGCCTCGATTGTCACGATGGTGTTGACAGGCTTGGCAAACATTTCACCCATGACCAATTCGTCTTCAAACTGACCGGCAAACACCTTGAAATTGCCTGCGAAACTTGTCACACAGGGGCTCGTATTCTGGAGGATTACAAAAAGACCCCTCAGGATTGCGCGTCATGCCACGGAACCGACGATCCTCACGCTGGTACGTTGGGATCAGACTGTGCCTCCTGCCATTCGCCCGATGGCTGGACCACGGTCCATTTCGACCACAATCGTTCGGCTTTCAAACTGCTGTCCGGGCATGAAAATGTGGCGTGCGAAAATTGCCATATTGGTAATGTGTTCAAAGGCACGCCGGCAGATTGTTTCTCATGCCACCAGAATGACGACCCGCACAAAGGTACACTGGGACAGGATTGCGAATCCTGCCACAAGGCGACGACCTGGCAGGATGTAGATTTCGACCATTCGCGGTCTGTGTTCCCATTGATTGGCAAACATGTCAGTGTGGCATGCGAAAATTGTCATCAGGATGCCCTCTTCAAGAATGCCCCGACTGACTGTGCTTCCTGTCACACGGATGTTCATTCCGGGCAGATGGGCAGGAACTGCGCCGACTGCCACAATCCACGCGATTGGAAGGATGTGGATTTCAATCACAGCAAGACCGGCTTCCCATTGATTGGCGGGCACAGCGGCGTCGCGTGTGCGAATTGTCACGTCAATGGACGGTATAAAGGTACTCCCTCGAATTGTTATGCATGTCACGCCGCGAAGGACCCGCATGGAGGACAGTTTGGCTCGGAATGCGGAAGCTGTCACAAGCCGACTTCCTGGAAGGATGTGAATTTCGATCACGGCAAGACAGGTTTCCCGTTGAACGGCGGGCATGGAAAGGTTCAGTGCAAGGCCTGTCACAGTAATGGCGTGTTCAAAGATACGCCGAGGGAGTGTGTCGCCTGCCATGCCAAAGATGACGCCCATAACGGTCAATTTGGGACGGTGTGTTCCGCCTGCCATGATACGAGCAAGTGGAAGAACGCGACATTCAACCATGGCAATACGGGTTTCCCGCTGGCAGGTTCCCATGCGAATGTCGCCTGCAAGTCCTGCCACGCGAACAATACGTACAAGGGCACGCCGAAGAATTGCTTTGCCTGTCATTCAGGGAAGGATGCCCATAAAGGTCAGTTTGGCACCGATTGCGGCTCGTGCCATAAGCCAACCAAGTGGTCCGACGTTAGTTTCAATCATGGCAATACCGGTTTCCCACTTTCCGGCAAGCATAACAACGTTCAATGCAAAGCCTGTCATGCCAATGGCTACAAGGGGACGCCCACCAATTGTTATGCCTGTCATGCCAACAAGGACGAGCACAACGGTCAGTTTGGTACGAATTGCGGTTCCTGCCACACGCCCAGCGGGTGGGGAAATGCAACGTTCAACCATAACAATACCGGTTTCCCGCTTGTGGGCAAGCATGCAAAACTCAACTGTACGAAGTGCCATTCCAATGGAACGTATAAGGGTACTCCGACACAGTGTGTCGCCTGTCATAAGGATAAACATAACGGAGAAAATGGCAACGATTGCAGTAAATGTCATACCCCCAAGGGGTGGGGCGATTGAACGATAAACAATACGACCGTGGCATATCCGTGAAATAAACGGATATGCCACGAATTTCTGAATATCCCGGGAGGGCAAATGCGAAATAATAACCGGTTGGGGTGTCTGACGGGGACAGGGATGATTGCAGCTTTGATCACCGCATTGGTCATTGCTGGATATGCCTATGCCAAAGGCGGGTTGTTGTATAACCCCGGCCCCTTGAATGCTCAAAGTGGGGAGATGCTTGGCGGGGTTACATCTCATGCGGAGACCGGCGAGGAGTGTAAAGCCTGTCATACCGCGCCATGGGAATCGACAAAGATGGAAGACCGCTGCGCCGATTGTCATGGCGGGATCGCGATCCAGATGAAGGATGTCGCATCATTGCACGGGAGGATGTTGCACGACAACCCGAACCTGGGCTGTCGTCATTGTCACCCGGAACATCGCGGCGCCGACGCGCCTCTCACCGCATTGGAGGGCGCCGCGTTTCCGCACGAGGCGGTGGGTTTCTCATTAAACGGTCACCAACTTACAGCTGGGCACGAACCGTTTGCCTGTTCGGATTGTCACGGCGACGACATCACCACATTCGACTTGTCCACCTGCGATGCCTGTCACCGCGAAATGGATATGGTCTTTATGACGGCACATACGTTGTCGTTTGGCTCCGATTGTCTCGCTTGTCACGATGGCGTCGATAGCCTGGTCACGGATTTCGATCATGATAAGTTTTCGTTCAAGATCACCGGCAGGCATGTCGGATTGGAATGTGTAAAATGCCACCTTGATGCGCGCGGGCTGGACGATTTCCAGATGACTTTGCAGGACTGCGATTCCTGTCATCGCCGGGACGAGCCGCACGATGGACGCTTCGGATTTGATTGCGCGGCGTGTCATACCACGGACGGCTGGACGCCCGCCAAATTCGACCACAACCTGTCAGCGTTCAAACTGGAAGGGGAACATGCGGAAGTGCGTTGTGAGTCGTGTCATCAGAATGGGGTGTACCAGGGCACGCCGACCGATTGTTATTCCTGTCACCGGCAGGACGACGAGCATGATGGGCGTTTCGGGACCGATTGTTCGGCCTGCCATACCCCGAAAGATTGGGATGATGCCACGTTCGACCACAACCGGAGTAATTTCCCGTTGACAGGCCGGCACGTGGGACTGGCCTGTGAACAATGTCATTCGAATGGTCAATTCGCGGGGCTTTCCACTGCCTGTGTAAGCTGTCACAGTGACCCGACATTCCATGCGGGAATGTTTGGCACCAACTGTGCGGAATGCCATACCACGGAAAATTGGTACGCCCCATATCGTGGTCCTCACCCGGGGATTGCTGATGAAGGCGGGCGCGGTGTAAATCATGGCGGTGCAACCTGTCGGCAGTGTCACACGCAGACCCTGCACTCAGCAACCTGCCTTGCCTGTCACAATAGCAATAATCCGGATGACGACGGAGGCGGCAGAGGCGGTGATGACGATTAAAAGAACTACTCCCCGTATCAACGGGGAGTAGTTCTTTTACAAGCGGTTATTTCTTGCCACCGTTGCCGTTCCCGCCAGAGCCGCTGCCGCCCGAGCCGGATCCACCAGAACCATTGTCAGGACCTGAACCGCTTCCATTTCCCGAACCGGATTCGTTATCGTTGTTTGAACCGGGGGTGGAATCGTAGTTGGGACCACCCGGATTGTCGTTCGGTCCGCCGGGGTCGGTGTTCGGGCCTCCCGGCGCAGAGGTGGGTTGACCGTTCTGATTCTGATTCTGGTTTTGATTCTGCGTTCCAACTGGCGTGACAACGGGGGTGACATTTTGCCCAAAGTTGAACCCGTTGCGGACGGTATGGCGGAATTGTTCACGGTTGAGCAGTCCATCATCCACCAATTGCAGGCGGAGCTGCAACATGGTTCGTGTGCGTTCCAGCAGAGGCAGGGCATCCGATGAAGCATGAAGTTGCAACTGCTCCATGTCGCGATCCTGCTGGCGTAATTGATCGCGAATCTGCAGGAGGGTTTGATCCAGTGCGGCATCCTCCATTTTGGCGCAAGTCTGCAAAGCCATTTGGATGTGCTGTTCGAGCCGCGCAGCGACTGCTTCGGGCGGGGTCTGCCCGGCTTCAGTCAGCGCCGTCATTTCCTGAATGCGGATTTGCGCCAGTTCCATCAGACGCGCAACTTTCTCCTCGGGGGTGTTCCTGAATTGCAGGCTGATATCCTCGCTCGCAGTTTTGACTGCATACAAGGGTTGACCAGGCAGGTCATCCTGGGCGGCGCTCACGGTTGCTCCGCCGCCAAACAACAGACCTGTGACTACGATGATCGATACGAGTATGTTCATTGCGAATTTCTCCTTTTCGAATGGTATCCACCTTATGTGACGGAGAAATCCTCGCGCAGATACTGTGGGTTCCAGTTTCATCGCCTCGTTGAGGAAATTCGCGCGGCCTCGCATGGCCATGGCGATGTCGCGCGGCGGGACGGACTTGATCTCCTCAAGCCTTGTACTCACTTCGTTGTCGATTTCATCGTGATTCATCTGCAATCCTTTTCGGATAAAAATTTCCGTAGACTTTCAAGTGCCCGATGCTGGATCGACTTGACCGCGCCAACCGGCTTGCCAAGAGCATTGGCCACTTCCTCGTTGCTCCACTCCTCCAGAAACTTCAACGCGACCACTTTTTGCTGATCGGGAGATAATCTCCGGATCGCATCACGGACCTGTCTCTGCCGGATGTGTTTCGCCGCTTCGTTCTCAGGGAGGTCTGTTTCGCTTCGAAGGGCTTCGTCCAACTGGGACGTTTCCTGCCAACTTCGGTAGTGATCCACGATCCAATTGTGGGCGATGCGGAACAGGTATGCCTGCAGGTGGTCACGCGGTCCCTGTTTGTTATGCAGAGACTTCAGGAAGCGCGAAAACGTATCTGCAACACAGTCTTCCGCCAGGGTGGTGTCTCCAAGCAGGCGCATGGCATAGCGGTAAATGCCCGGGCTGTAGGCGTCATAGATCTGCGCCAGGGCTTGACGGTTGAACTGCGCTGCGCGTTGCAGAAGTCCCTGCTCTTCGGTCACTGGTATTCTCATCTTATAGGACGTTGAAACGGACATATAGATACTCTCGCATGATCCTAGCAGGCGTATGTAAAGATTTGATAAAGGCTGGGTATTGATGTGGTAAAAGGCTTCAAGTCAGAGTAGACCGCCCTTTATGGATGCGAATGTGAACATTGTCGCATGTAGTGGTGACTTTTCATATTTTCTTGCCCGCAAAAAACGCTATATGATTTTGATAAGGAGTCCCCATGCCTGAACATAAAATTCTCTACCTGTCCCGCGCCGACGTCGAATCTGTCAACCTCCCGATGAAGGAGATCATCGACCTGCTGGAAAAAGCTTTCAAAGAAAAAGGCAACGGCAAAGTGGAAATGCCGCCGAAGCCCGGCATTCACACCATGCCCGACGCGTTCATCCATGCCATGCCCGCCTACATCCCCGCCATGCGTTCGGCGGGCATCAAGTGGGTCAGCGGTTATCCGGAAAATTTCAAGCGCGGCCTGCCATACATCACCGGCTTGATGATTCTGAACGATGTCGAGACCGGCGTCCCGTATGCCGTCCTGGATTGCACGTGGATCACCGCCATGCGCACGGGCGCGGCTTCGGCGCTCTCGGCGAAATATCTGGCGCGCCCTGAATCGGCAACAGCGGGTATCCTCGCCTGCGGTGTGCAGGGACGCACCAACCTGGAAGCCCTGATGTGCCTGTTCCCGGTCAAGCGCGTCTATGCTTATGATGTGTTGCCGGAGGTGCAGGAGAGATTCGTCGCCGAGATGTCCAGCCGGTTCAATGTTGAGGTCGTCGGGGTGAAAGAGCCGAGACAGGCGGTTGTCGAATCGGAGTTGGTGGTGACGTCCGGTCCGATTATAAAACACCCGACTCCCACCATCCAAAAGGATTGGCTAAAGCCCGGCGCGTATGGCTCGGCGGTGGACTTCGATTCGTACTGGACGGGAGAGTCGCTTCGGCAAATGGACCGCATCAGCACCGACGACCATGCCCAGTTCCATTACTACAAGTCGGTGGGATACTTCCAGCAAACGCCGACTCCCTACGCGGACCTCGGTGAACTGGTCGCGGGATTGAAGCCCGGTCGCCAGGATGAGAGGGAGCGTACGCTGGCGATCAACCTTGGGCTGGCGATGGACGATATGGCGGTTGCGCCGACGATCTACCAGCGCGCAAAGGAGATGGGGTTGGGGGTCTGGCTCCCGCTGTGATGCACATTCCCCCGGCGGTCAATTGAAACGGCTGGATGTGAGCCGTGTAGGGCAGGGTATGCCCACCAACGGGTGTGCCCTGCATGGGCGGAATATCACTGTGAGTGTTGGCTTTCTATTCGACAACCACTTTGTCCCGGTAAAACGTCATGAAGACATGCGAGTCTCCGCGCAGATTGAATTGCCCCTCGAACTTGCGTCCACCCACCCAGGCGACATAGATGTACCATCCCGCCGGCACTTTGACATCGAACATGCTGCCCACCGGGTATTCGTTGATCACATGGAAGCCGTCTGTGGTTGTGCCTTGCAGGGATACATATACTTCAGTTTTGGCTTTGTTGGATAACCTGACCTTCCCATGCGGTGTACTTGCCGGAACGGTGCCATATGACCGCGGTATGAGCGGCTCCCTGACCGGCTCGATCACCAGACCGGATTTGGGGATGTAAAGGACCTGCCCAACGTACAACAAATTGATATTTGCAATGCCGGGGTTGGCAGACCAAAGTTCGTTGATGGTGACCCCGAACCGTTTGGCAATCCCGGAGAAGGTATCCCCATATTGCACAACATAGGTGTTGATGGTGATCGGAGGGCAGTTGCAGTCATCGATGGGGATGGGGTAGTTGCTGCCGGGGAGCGTGAGAAGTTGTCCTGAATAGAGTGTTGTGCCGATGCCAGGATTGGCGGCAAGGATGGCGGCAACACTGGTACCGCAAGTCGCGGCGATGGACTCGAGCGTTTCCCCCGCGCTGACCACGTACACGCCGCCACAGATTCCCCCCGCCTGAGTCTCTGCAGGGACTGCAAAGGCCGCTGTCAGGATCACGATGAGAAGAAAAAACCGGGTTATCCGTTTCTGGGACATGGTCAGTCTCCTTGGTAAAAGCCAAAAAAGCACTATCTTTATCATAAGCCGAAAAGGGGCGAAAGGCAATCGGGAAAAAAGACCCAGCAGTCCTGCACCTTGGTTCATCGCGAAAAGCTGGCTGCTAATAGTTATAAAACCCTCTCCCTGTCTTCCTCCCCAAATATCCTGCATCCACCATCTTGCGGAGCAATGGGGCGGGACGATATTTGTCTTCGCCGAGGTCGCGGTGCAACACTTCCATGATGGACAGTACCACGTCCAGACCGATCAAGTCTGCGAGGGCAAGCGGACCCATCGGGTGGTTCATGCCGAGTTTCATCACCGCGTCAATGGCTTCCTTCGTGCCGATTCCCTCCTGCAGGGTAAAGATCGCTTCGTTGATCATCGGGCATAAAATGCGGTTGGAGATAAAGCCAGGCGAGTCGTTGGCTTCCCAGGCTTCCTTGCCCATAACTTTGCACAGTTCGAGCGTAGTGGACAACGTCTCTTCGCTGGTGGCGAGTCCCTTGATGATTTCGACGAGTCGCATCAACGGCACGGGATTCATGAAATGCATTCCGATCACTCTTTCAGGACGGTTGGTCTGCGCGGCGATTTTCGTGATCGAAATGGACGATGTGTTGCTTGCCAGAATCACCCCTCTGCGCGCGGCGGCGTCCATTTCCTTGAAGATTTTGAACTTGAGCTCAGGGTTTTCGGTGGCGGCTTCGATAACAAAGTCCGCCGCATCCATCGTATCCATGTTCGAGACGAATTGGATCGCATCCGCATTGGCTTTTTGTTCCGCGGTGATCGTCCCTTTCTCCAACAATTTGCCCGTGGATTTGGCAATGGCGGCTTTGGCTTTTTCCAGCGCGGCGGGCATCACATCCATGCAGGTGACTTGATAGCCCGATGTCGCAGCCACTTGCGCGATGCCATTGCCCATGGTGCCAGCCCCCACAACAAAAATAGTTTTGATGGTCATGTTGTCTCCTCGTTTCCAGTGCCATTGCGAGGGTGATTGAGCAGGCGGCGTTCATCCAGCGGTCGCTCGCAATGACACTAACCGACTTTATCGCGCCAAATTCTATAATTATTTCGAATCTGCTCAATATGCCCGGGAATGTGCTCTGAATAAATATTCAGCCACTTCTCAAGGGTATAAGGCTCGTCATATTCAGGATGTTTTGCAGTATGTTCAAAAACTTCATCGGGCTGTTTCTTCAATAATTCATACGTCGTCTTGCGGACGAGCCTCAACGTTTCCAGCGCGTCTTCCCAGTTCTGATCGTGGTAATCCAGTTCGACCGCCCACTTATCCTGGTCGTATCCCATCAACGCGCCACCCGGCTCAACGATCAATTTTCTGGCGCGTAACGCCGCGTTCGATTCTGAATCCGCCAAATGGACGAGCACCTCATGCACGCTCCACTCCTTCGGCTCGGGCTTGAACTTCCACATCTCGGGCGGAATGTCCTTGAGCATTTCCATGAGCATGTCATATCCTCGCCCGTAGAGTTCGATCTTCGAATCGCGTTCGGTTTTATCCATCTTCAATTCTCTACTTCTCAGTCTCTACTCTCTGGTCTTGACTGCCTGTGTCTCAACCACCGCCCTGATCACTTACTCCACCTCCACCGCCATCGCTACCGCCTCGCCGCCGCCCAAACACAGGGCAGCGATGCCGCGTTCCAGTCCGCGGTCTTTCAGGGCGTAGAGCAGGGTGGTCAACACGCGCGCGCCGCTTGCCCCAAGCGGATGTCCCAACGCAATCGCCCCGCCGTTGACATTGACCTTGCCCCAATCCCAGCCGTCTTCGGCAAGCGCATAGCCATCTGCCAGCACTTGAGCGGCGAAGGCTTCATTGAGCTCAATCAAATCCACCTCATCGAGCGTCCAGCCGACTTTTCGGAGCAGTTTGGGGATGGCGTGTGCCGGTGCAGCGAAGAGATATTTCGGCTCGACCGCTGCCTGAGCATATCCGACAATGCGTGCCATGACGGGTAGTTTGTTCTTTGTCGCGTAGGCACGCGATGCAATGACCACTGCCGCCGCGCCATCGTTCATCGTGGAGGAGTTGCCCGCCGTCACCTTGCCGTCGGCTTTGAAGGCAGGTTTGAGTTTCGATAACATCTCCAGAGACGTATCTTTGCGCGGGCCTTCATCCATGCTCACGACGGTGACTTCCCCTTTTCGTCCGGGGATGGGTACGGGGGCGATCTCAGCCCGGAACTTCCCATTTTCTTGAGCCGCGACCGCCTTCTGGTGGGATTGAAGCGCAAACTGATCCATCGCTTCGCGCGTGACCTCGTACTCGTCGGCGATGAATTCCGCCGCGCTGCCCATCCCCCAATTCTCGAATGGATCCCAGAGACCGTCATTGAGCAGGGCGTCGGTCATCTGGGTGTTGCCGAACTTCAACTCGCCCATGCGCCCGCTGACGAGATACGGTGCGCGGCTCATGGATTCGAACCCGCCGGCCACGAACAGGTCGGCATCCCCGGCGCGGATGGCTTGCGCCGACAACATCGCGGCTTTCAGCCCCGAACCGCAAACTTTGTTGACGGTCGTGGCGCTGACCGTGGCGGGAACCCCTCCGAAGATGCCCGATTGGCGCGCGGGCGCCTGCCCCTCCCCGGCTTGCACCACATTCCCCATGATGACTTCTTCGATTTCCTTGGGATCGATCCCTGCCCGTTCGACCGCGGCTTTGACCGCCACGGCTCCCAGCTTGGGCGCGGGGACGCCGCTCAATGCCCCCTGAAACTTCCCAATGGGAGTGCGTGCTGCACTCAAGATGACAGCTTCATGTTCCTTGGTCATGGCTCCTCCGTATGCAATCAATTATAAAGCCGATTGTTGGATGCCGTTGCGAGAAGGGCGTTGCCCAACGAAGTAATCTCCTCTTGAATCGGGAGGTTGCTTCACCAAGTGCGCTCGCTACGCTCGTACTGACGTGGTTATTCCAAATGCTTCATTGCTTCTCTTCGACTCAACGGGTGGAGCGTTGTGGCTTTGACAAACTGTCTCACTGCTTTGGGATCGATGCGGGCATATTGCCGCAGCGACCAGCCGATGGCTTTGTTGATGAAGAATTCCTTCGAGTCCAGGTTTTCGCGGATGATGGCACACAGCAGATCGAAGTCGGTTTCACGCTTGTAGTTGAGCTGAAAGAGGATGCAGGCGCGTCGCAACCAGAAGTTGTGGGATGTGCGCCATTTGGGGAGGGTTTTCTCCCGCACTTCGGGAAATCTTTTGAAGTGGATTCCCAGTGTGCCGCCGGAGATCGTATCCACCGTGTCCCACCACGATTTGGTGACAAGCAGGTATTCGATGGTCTTGATGAAGGAGGGCGGCAGTTCCTTTTCCAGCCTGCCCAGCAGGCTGACGGCGGCATATTGGAACTCGCGCTGGGGAAGCGACCACAGGTCACGCAGGACGGCGTCCAATTCCCTGATGGGCGGGGAGCCGTCCGTCTGCCGGTGTCGTTTCATCAGTTCCTTGACTTGTGGGGATTTGATGCCCAGATAGTCAAACTGGTCGCGCATGTATTTCTTCATGCCGGGAGCCTGGGATGGATCGGCATGTTTCTCGAACAGGTCTTTCAGGGAGGAGACGTAGGGGTGCATGGTTTCTCCAGTTCTTTTGTTGTCCTGAGGGAGCGCTTTTTTGCCGACCGAATGTGGCAGGGTTTCTTCGCTTCACTCAGACTGACATGCTTTACGGCATTGGCGTATCGGGCGGGTCGGCGGGTTGGACGAAGTAGACGAGCCATTCGCCATTGCCTTCGTCGGTGACGGAGGAGTAGGGTGTGACGATGTGAATCCACGTGCGGCCGGGGTGCAGGGGAACAGGGTTGTCCTGTGCATCCACAAAGTACATCGGACGCAGGATGCCGGTTTCTTTTTCGTAGGTACGGTTGCGTGTGGACCAGTAGATTTTGAAGACCTGCCCGTCCCGGAACAGATAGGCAAATTCTTTCTGCCCGAAACTAAAATCGATTTCGAATTGCAGGTGCCTCATGCGAATGTGTTCGGCGAAGACGACAACGACATTTTCGAACGCCAGTTGCCGGCCGGTGAGCCTGTCGGTGGCGGGGAGGAGGATGCCGGTGGCATCGGCTTGGTCGGTGTAGCGCAGGTAGGTTGCTGAGATGGGGTCGTACTGCCAGCCGGACTGGCTGTAGGCGTGGTAGAAGACTTTGATGGTTTCGGCGGGTTGTCCATTCTGCGGGACGTTTTCGGAGAACAGGTTGCCGGAGTAGTTGACGGGTTGTTTGGGGTTGAGGCTTTTTTCCGCCAGTTCCCTCAGGCGTTTTACAGTGAGCAGGGCGCTGTTGGGGGTGGTGGGGTCGACGCCGTAGACGATCTCGCAGTAGTCGAGCCGTGCGCCGATGTCTGGCGCGGCGCTGGCATAGACGAGGCAACTGTTGGGGAACATGTCGCCGATCTGGTTGTAAGTGAGGCGCCCGGAGCGGATGGGGCCGACGTAGTCTTCAGCGGGGAGGAACCAGTTGGGCGGGGTGCCGGTGACGACCGGGCTGGGGGTGGCAAGCGGCTTTTCGAGCAGGATCAGGCCTGCATCCCAGAATGAGGCGCTGTCTTCCACCTGGAAGATGCCCGTTTCGCCGTTTGCGTCCACGTCGCTGTCGCGGTCTTCGTCACCGACATCCCGCTGTGTGAATGCGTAGGCATTGGGTTTGATGAATTGGAGGAGGACGTTGCCAACAGGTTGTTCGAAGGCGTAGTAGCCGTTGGAATCGGTGACCGCCTCTGCCCGGACCTGGCGGCTGATCCCGTCTAACAGGCGGATGCATACGCCGCCGACGCCCATTTCCCAGTCGTCCTGTTTGCCGTTTGCGTTTTCGTCGAGCCAGACGCGGTTGCCGATCCATTTGCCCAGGGGACGGATGACCTGCTGACGCATTTGACACCCGCCGTGGATGTTTGGGACGGTGCGGGGGTAGTCTCCGTAGAAGACGTTCATGAAGCGGGTGGTTCCTTCGCCGATGAAGAGTTCGAAGACCCAGGGGGCAAAGCCTGGTCCTGCCTGCGGGCGGGCGGTGACGGGCATGTTGCTGATGGAGACCAGTACGGCGGGCAGTGCGAGCAGGGAGGGGTCTTGGACTTCGCGCCCGGTGAGGGGGTTGACGTTGGCGGGGAAGTTTTCGAGGTCGGGTCCGAGGTCGATGGGGAGGCGATGCGGCTGGGGGGTGGATGCGGCGGTTGGGGGCTGGGTGGGTGTGGCGGTGAGGGTTTGGGGGTGAGTTGCCGCGGGCGACGGGGTTATCGTCTGCGGGCTGAGGCAGGAGGCGAGCAGGGGGATGGTTAGCAGGAGCGGGATGATTGGGTGGGAGGTCATGTGGTTTGGAGGGGTTCACTCTGGGTTTGTGTGCGTACGGTTGTGCGTCCTGTTTTGAGGGGATGAGAGTTTTTGGGGGTATGTTGTATATTGACCTGTGTTGGGGGGGTGTTTATAATTTATTAATGATTTTAACTCGAAGCCGCATAAAGTCCCAAGTGGTTTGGGGGATTAGGCGGCAAGTGTCCGTCCAAAGCTGGTTATGAGGAGTCTTGCCGTATAACCCCTAGTTGGCACGCCCCTTGCAAAACAGGCGCTTGAAAAAATGAGCAAAAAGGTGTATCTTTGTTGTAGAAACAGACAGGAGAGAACCTTATGCTCACAAAAGTCCAGA